>Ga0334901_1001435_pt1 | contig 25032 bp, 22 predicted proteins | sample GraSluR3_MG_3_FD_207216 | JGI IMG/M metagenome (GOLD analysis project Ga0334901, IMG submission 207216) | Sludge microbial communities from methane-producing bioreactor in Wageningen University, Netherlands - Granular Sludge_15_08-R3 | ecosystem: Engineered > Bioreactor > Anaerobic >... | reverse complement strand
CCTCCGGAAGGGAAGCCTCTTCCTTGTAAAACAGAGACCACGCCTTTAATGATATTTGCCCAGCGATCCTCTCTACGGTATTTCACATTCTGGAGGTTGAATCGCTTGCGGTCCTTCATGGGAGCGAGAAATAATCGCACGCTCTGGTCACTTCTCGGTGAAATGGCGATAGTAAGAGCAGACGAGGCGGCTCCACACAGAGTAAAACCCTTGCAGTAGTCGGCGAACTCCCCTAAGAATGTCACAATTCCGGGAACCGTCACTACTGATCTGGGCTTGTCCTCATGTTCAAGTTCATGGAGTTCCGCAATCTGTTTCATATGGTCCTTTATGCATCAATCTTAGGCGAAGACCACCGAGAATGCAATAAAAAACCGCTCCTCCGTGAGAAGCGGTTGGTTTCAACACCGTGTAAATTAATTGTTGGCAAGGCCGTATTTCTTCTTGAACCGCTCAACACGTCCAGTGGTGTCGACCAATTTCTGTGTGCCGGTGAAGAATGGGTGACATGCACTACAAATTTCAATATCGAGGTTCTTGACGGTGGATTTCGTCTCGAACACATTCCCGCAAGCGCAGGTTACCTTGGTTAATTCATACTTGGGATGGATTCCCTGTTTCATCTCTCTTCCTCCAATCTCTATACTGCTACCCTCTGCTACGGTCTGTGCCTTGACAGAAGGACGACTTCATAATCACGTCTCCGACTAGATTACACCCCAGTGTTCATAGAACGGAGAAACGCCTCATTATTCTTTGTTTTCTTCATTTTGTCAATGAGCAGTTCAGTCATCTCGATATCTTCGAGTGGGTTGATGGCATTTCGCAATGCCCAGATCTTAGCGGTCTCTTCCTCGGTGAGCAGCAAATCCTCTCGTCTCGTACCCGATTTCTTCACATTGATTGCAGGCCAGAGTCGTCGTTCTGCCATTCTTCTATCGAGGACGATTTCATTGTTACCGGTTCCCTTGAACTCTTCGAAGATGACTTCATCCATTCGGGATCCAGTCTCAATGAGCGCAGAAGCGATGATTGTCAGGCTTCCACCATGCTCGATATTTCTCGCAGCTCCAAGGAAACGCTTTGGTTTGTGCAATGCGTTCGAGTCCACTCCACCAGACAGGATTTTTCCCGATGCAGGAACAGTCTGATTGTATGCGCGGGCTAATCGAGTGATGTTGTCGAGAAGTATGACTACATCGCGCTTGTGTTCAACAAGGCGCTTCGCCTTTTCGATCACCATCTCGGCAACAGAGACGTGCCTTGTCGCCTGCTCGTCGAATGTCGATGCGATCACTTCTCCCTTGACCGTTCTTCGCATATCGGTGACCTCTTCCGGTCTCTCGTCAATGAGAAGCACCATGAGATAGACCTCGGGATGATTCTCTGTTATGGCATTTGCTATCTTCTGCATGAGAATGGTCTTACCTGCACGAGGAGGGGCTACGATGAGACTTCGCTGACCTTTTCCGATTGGACAGAACAGGTTTATGATTCGCGTAGATATATCGGAATCGACTGTCTCCAAGTTCAATCGAGAATCGGGATAGAGCGGAGTAAGCGAGTCGAACCCTGCTCGGGCTCGAGCAGCCTCTGGTGCTTCATGATTGATCGTCTGCACCTTAATCATGGCAAAGTATCGCTCTGCATCTCGCGGTGGTCGAATTTGACCCTCCACGGTATCTCCAGTCTTGAGACTGAGCATCTTTATCTGTGAGATCGATACGTAGATGTCTTCCGGTCCACTGAGATAGTTGTTCTGCGGAGATCGGAGAAAACCATACCCATCGGGAAGGACTTCCAAAGCACCGTAAGCCATGATGACGCCACCTTTCGCAGCGTGCAACTTGAGAATCTCGACAATGAGTTCCTGTCTCTTCAGATCCATGATGACCGGTTGGGTGATCCCAAAGTCTGCAGCCTTCTGTCTGAGTGAAGGCAATGTCATCATGGAAAGATCATTTACCACAATACGGGGAACGTTCGGATCCTCTACGTAAATTTCCACGGGGATATCCTCGACTTGCGAGTTTGAACGATTATTCTGTCTATTGTGATTGTTTTTCTGGTAATTTGATTTCTGTCGATTGTTCTGTTTGTTGTTCTGGTGATTTCTTGACTGTTGTCTATTGTACTGTTGGTTGCCATGGTTTCTGTTCTGGGTCTGAGGAGACGATTGTTGTGATTGAGCAGGTTGCTCACTACCCCTTTCTACACTCTTCTCCTGTACACTAGGTGCTGGAGTCGACTCGACTTGCTTCTTCCTTGGTGGTCGGCCTCGCTTCTTCGGAGTTGGCTTTCCTTCGCCTTCTGCAGGTTGACTGGAAGCCGGCTCAGCATTCGGAGACCCCTCAGAGGAATCTACTTGCGATACTTTCACCACAACAGGAGACGCGGAGTCACCGTTCTTCCGCCGAACTACGCGCTTTGAGGGCTTCTGTGTTTCCGAGTTTTCCGCGTTACCCTTTTCGGGAATCGCGAACAATTCGGGACCTTTTTCATATTCTGATGTCATTGATAATCTCCAAAGAATCTAATCCACATGGATGCGAACTTGTTGTCTTTTACACTATTGCATGCTTGCTGTATGATTTCGCAGGAACTCTTTTCTTTAATTATTTGGATGGTAAAAGGCAATCCCGCTGGATACTTTAAATATATTGCCAGGTTGCAATGATGTCAAGCAAGTCATCCCCGTTTATATAAAAGTAACCAAGTAATACAGCTGCCACTGCAGCCCTTCTCCGAACGGAACTACGTCCATAGGAGCTGAATCGAAGTGCCAAGGAGACGGGAGGACGATCTTTTCCGGAGAATCCGAACCACACGGTTCCTACCGGTTTTTCGGGCGTCCCTCCATCGGGTCCAGCAATGCCAGAGACTGCAATCGCTAAATCGGCTCCAGAAATATCCATGGTTGCCCGAGCCATGCTCGTAACCACCTCTTCCGAGACAGCACCATATGCTTCGATCTCGTTTGCTGGGATACCCAATAGCCGCTCCTTAGCGCTGTTAGCATAGGAGACGATCGAACCCCAGAACCATGCTGAGCTACCCGGTCGGTCGGTCATCAACTTGCCGACTAACCCTCCCGTACAGGATTCGGCACAAGCAAGAGTCATGGCATGTTCCTGCAGGAAGTCGCTGAGCAGATCCACCACGGAGATATCGCCTCTGTGCACCAGACCCTTTCCTATATGCTCTTGCACCGCTGAACCCATTTTCTGGCGAGATAGATCCGACCCTCCACTCAGGTAGAGACTGATTCGATACTCTTGTGCACGGGTTCCCCAGAGAATCTGCTTTTGAGCATGTTCGTAACAGATATCTTCCAGTTTGGACTCAGGTGTCAGAAAGCAGGTATATTCGTCGCGTCCCACGAGTGTCTTGCCCACAGCTTCAGCCAGTTCCGGTAGAACTCTGCCAAAGAACATCTCATGCATCTCGACCGGAGGTCCCGGCATGGCATAGCAGGTCACGGTTCGACCATCCGATGGCTCAGGAGCCGGGAATGTCCCGGTAAATCCGGGAGCCGTCCCTTTCGGATTCGGTACTACTCGAAACCCTTCAGGAACGTATACTTGTCGCTTGTTTGCACCTTCGATTCGGTCGCCGATTCGCTCGTGGAGAACCTTGTAAGCTTCAATGTCTAGAACGAGCGGAACACCGGCAAGGTCTGCGACGACTTGTCGTGTCATGTCATCGCTAGTCGGCCCCAATCCCCCAGTTAGGATAATGAGATCGACTTCCTGGGCACACTGGTGAAGCAGTGGGGAGAGCGAACCATCATCTGGAACAATCACGATCTTGCGAACTTGATATCCAAGATTCGTCAATTCACGGGCCATGATCGTTCCATGCTTATCTGCTATGATGCCACGGGTAATTTCAGTTCCAATGATACAAAGAGCGACCGTCGCGTGAGCTTGATCCATATCAGCGTTCCTTTCTCCACCGAACTATTCGGAGAACTGCTCCGAGGAGGAGTAGCCCAACCGAAGCGAAGACCGCTGCCTGCGCAAGATAATCGACATAACGAGTATAGATAGTATAATCGTCATCGGTGTAGACAGGGACATCGTAGATATGCCACCCACGGGTGAACGGCTCCATGGGATCGACGACTTTTCCTGTGGGAAGAATCACTGCCGTGATTCCCGAGTTTGTACCACGGACCGTCGATCTTCTGTTCTCGATCGACCTGAAAACTGCAAGTGCCAAGTGCTGCATCTCTGCCGATACTGCACCAGACCAGCTATCATTGGTCATATTCACAATCACGTCTGCTCCACTTCGAACGAATCCCGCTGAGAGATACCCAAAGACATCCTCGAAACAGATCGGTGTGGAGAAACGAACCCCTTCATCTGTCTCGAAGACAACTGGGACATACCCTTTTTCCCACCAGTTATAGTCATTGGCAAGAAGCAGATTGTAGAGCCAGGGCAACTCTTTCTCATAGGGAAAGTGTTCGGTGAACGGAACGAGATGTTGCTTGCGATACGTCTCTCTGATCTCTCCACCTTCAAACATGATGACGGTATTGTAATCTTTCCTATTCCACGATCTATCGGGCAGAAGGGGGGGGAGATTCTCGTCGTCCAACACGCCTTCCGGGTTCCCGGTGAGAAGTGGAACCGGCAGCGATTTGCCGAATGCAACGAACTCGTCAACCAGTTCGGCGGTCGCTTCATCTGTCTTGTAAGTCGTATGCCAGTAGACCGATGGGACGAACGCGGTCTCTGACCAGATAATCATATCGGGATTACCCTGAAGGGCTTGGAGACTCATGGTCCGAAGATTGTTGAAGTTTCGTTTGTATGTTTCGAATCCACCCTTCCAGGAATCAGCATTATGCTGGACGGTGGCTACACGCCAGTACTGATCCGGCTCTTCCCGATTCCAGGTGTTCATAGTCACGAATCCATAAACGAAGATAAACACCATGGCGACACCATAGCAAATCACGGTGATCCTATAGTCTCGAACAAACTGCGTGAACGCCATGCGAGGACCGGACCACTGGTCTCCGACATAGCGACCAAGTAGAGCCTGGGGGAGAATCATGATGAACGTAATTCCCCATATTCCTGAAAAATCTGCAATCTGTATGAAAGGGAGGAATTCGTAGACAGCTGAACTGATGGTTCCATAGGGGTATCCTGCGAACCAGGACTGGCTCAGATAGGAATAGGCTACCCAGATGATTGCCTGCACCAGAAAACCGAATCGCTTGAACCAACGATCAGCTGCCTTCAACGCTGGAAACAGCAATACCATCTCTCCACCCTTGATTATGGGGACCAGCAAGATTGCAAGTGGATGGAAAGTGGTAAGCCAGTAATTGAATAGTGTATAGAAGGTGAAGCCGAATAGAAACCCATAGAATGGGATTGCTTTCCAGCTGGTGTGGCGGATAACCGCAAAAAGAGGGATCAAAGCGAAAAAGGCTATCGCACCGAATCCCTTATTCGACAGAAATCCTGGAAACGCAAAAGAAAAAATCAGCGCAGTTACAAGGAGAACCAGGATTTCCAACCCGTATGTTACAAAGCCTCTCTTCTTAGGTAATTCCACAGCTTCCCGTATTACTTATCGTCGTTCTGGCGAAGCTTCCAGACATAATCCTTCAACTCCTTGCCAGGTCTGAATATTGCCACACCGTGAGTATCAACAGCAACGAGCTCTCCAGTCTTTGGATTTCTCGCACGCTCTCTACCCTTTCGTGTTCTGACTTCAAATGTGCCGAACCCTCGAAGTTCGATCACCCGGTCTTCTTCCAGACCACGTTTGACCTCTTCGAAGAACTCGTCAATCACACTGTGGACATCGGGACGATTCAATCCAAGCTTCTCCTGGATATTCTCGATGATCTCAGCCTTTGTTAATTTATTATTAGCCATGGACCTACTCCTTATTGAAAAAATCTCTGCACAGTGTGCTATTCGGCTTTATTCAGCGCATTGAACTGCTGTGCAAGTCTGGATTTCTTCCTAGAAACAGTGTTTGAGTGAAAGACTCCTCTGCTTCCTGCATTGTCGATGAGCTTGATTGCAAGATCGAACTTCTCTTTCGCGAGGTCCTTGTCCTGAGCTTGTGTTGCAAGCTGAAACTTCTTTATGGCAGTGCGCACTGCACTTTTCGCCTCTCTGTTTCTCATTCTTCTCTTTTCATTCTGGCGCTCTCTTTTGGCAGCCGAGCTAGTGTTGAACACGTAATACCTCCAAAGGTTTGTCAATTATATAAGTTCAAGGGAATTATTTGTATCTCTGAACCAACGGATACACAAAATACCATACTCCGTAATATCGGTCAATACAATAGTTTGTATCAGTTTGAGAGAAATTCGTCTAGATAGCCACGGTCCACTTCCCATCGAGAGTTGTTTTCATTATAAGAAACTGCGGTGAATGGAATGGTGAGATGCCTACCCTCTGACCCAATCAGTGAAATCTTACGAGAGAGAATGTTCACTTCCGAAATCTTCATGAGTTCATGTTGAATCTTCAGTCTACTCCCCTCCTGCGGCAGATGCCGTTTTTCTTCAAGATAGAAGTCGTATTCGTACGAGAGGCAACACAGTAATCGCCCACAGGGACCCGATATTTTCGTGGAGTTCAGAGAGAGGTTCTGCTCCTTAGCCATCTTGATGGATACCGGATTGAGTTTGTCCGTGATGGCATGACAACAGAAATCTCTACCACAGACAGCCAGCCCCCCGAGTACTCGAGATTCATCTCTCACCCCAATCTGACGCAACTCGATACGAATCCGGAAGACTGAGACGAGATCCTTCACCAGATCTCTGAAATCCACACGATTTGCTGCAGTGAAGAAGAAGATCACTTTCGGCTCACCGAAAAGATAGTGTGCCGAGACCAACTTCATATCTAATCCGTGCGCAAGTACTTTCTCTCTGCAGAGCACGAGCGCCTCGTCCTCCATTGCACTGAGCTCTAGGAATCTGGCATGATCCTCCTGTGTGGCGATTCGGTCTATCCAATCGATTTCACCAGTTAGCTTGACCGGCTTCTCGTTTCGGTACTGGTGTTTCGCCGGATTGCAGCCGGTGCATCCTGAACAGGGTTCCCGCTCCTCTTTTTCGTACACTATTCCAGAGGCCAGATAGGGAGGGTCCGCCTCTCCGAGCTCTTCTCCAGGCTCTCCCACTGCGAGAAGTTCCCCCTCTCCCTCTCTCTCTTCCAAGGGCTCCCCGTGGAGACAGGCTCCCTGAAACTCGGTGGAACCGGGCTCATACTGCCCCATATCCATGGCAGATCCGACGACCATTCCGTAGTCGAGACCATACCGGGAAGGAGCAATGACATGAGCACCGCGCTCAATCTGATCATCCGATGCACAAACGGTCAACTCGTTTGAGGAGGGATTCTTTATCAGATACACATATCCATATTCGGGCCGCTGGGAATTCCTCTTCTGCTGAGGCTCTCCATGCTGGTCACCATGATGTTTTCTATCTTTTCTCATGAATTTCCTTATTTGCTTTTACTGGAAAACATTATACCCAGAAAGCCTATCCTAAGCTACCATGTGAGGGCAAAATTGTCAAATATAAATCCACCTTGACGGGTACATATCTTCGTGCTATCTTCTTGTATAGTCTCCAAGAGACATATTTCTTATCAACGTCAGGAAAAACCATGAAATTATTTGATACTCACGCCCATATCGGCCTGATACATGAAGACCAGATGGAGCAGTTGCTCATCATACAACTCGCGAAACGAAAATCCGTTTCTCATATCGTCAGCATATGTAATAGCCTGCACGACTTCGAACAGGTATACGAAAATCTTCGGACTGCAACCGGAGTATATCATGCTGTGGGGGTCTCTCCATCTGAGGTAACCAACCCGGGCATGCATTGGGAGCAGAAGATTCAATCATTCGCTAAACTCGAGCGCGTGGTCGCCATTGGTGAGATTGGACTGGATTACTATAGAAATTTTGGAGACAAGAACTCTCAGGTTGAACTATTCATAAGACAGCTCGATATTGCCAGAAGCCTGAACATGCCTGTCATCATCCACAACAGAGAGGCTGGTCGGGACATCCTCGATATTCTCAAGACCCGTATCGGTGAGAAGGGGGGAATCTTCCACTGTTACAGTGAAGACTGGTTCTATGCCATGGAAGCATTAGACCTGCCAATGTACTTCTCTTTTGCTGGAAACATAACATACAAGAATGTACGTCATCTTCATGAGACGATTGCGAATCTTCCTCTAGACCGTATTCTCATAGAGTCGGAGAGTCCGTTTATGGTTCCCTCGGCATACAAGGGAAAGAGAAACAAGCCTGCATATCTTATTGAGACAGCAAAGGCAGTCGCAGACATCAAACAAATTCCACTTGAAGAGGTGGCACAGGCTCTCTACGAGAACAGTCTTCGTGCTTTCCACCTCACGGAGCCTGCATAGAAAACCATGGAAATGACAACATCCTCCAATGCTCTTTTTCATCCCGTCGATATCGGTAGTGTCCACATCGACGGGAATCTGTTTCTGGCACCTCTTGCAGGATATACAGATAGAGCCTACCGCTCGATTTGCATAGACCATGGAGCATCGTTCACCTTCAGTGAGATGGTGAGCGCCGAGGGCCTTGCGCGTGAGAGCGAGCAGACGGTTCACCTTACCAGCCGAGCTTCGAATGAAACTCTGCTCGCCATTCAGCTGTTCATGGGAGAGGCCTCGGTGGCAGAAAGAAGTCTCAATCGGCTCAAGACTACCAATCCCACCATAGTTGACATCAATTGCGGCTGCCCTGTACCGAAGGTCGTGAAAACTGGCGCAGGTTCTGCTTTGCTCCGGGATCCAGGAAAGATCGAAGAGATTGTCCGAACAGTGAAGAATGGAATCGATGTTCCGGTCTCCATCAAGATACGGCTGGGATGGGATTCCCATTCCATCAACTATCGAGAGACTGCAGATGCAGCGCTTGCCGGGGGTGCAGACATGATCACCATGCATGCACGTACTCGTGCCATGGGATATTCTGGATCAGCCGACTGGGAGGCTTTGCGTGATCTGAAGCAGTTCATCGTAGCAACATCTCCCTCCGTGGTTGTATTCGGTTCGGGAGACCTGTTCTCTCCAGAAGCTGCAAAGCGCATGCTTGAAGAGACTGGTATCGATGGAGTCATGTTCGCCAGAGGTGCACTGGGAAATCCATTCATCTTCTCGGATACGCGCACACTTCTGCTTACAGGAGAGGCTCCTCTGCAGCACAGTGTCGAAGAGCGAGTCGCGGTCATGCTGGAACACCTCTCTCGGGCGATTGGTACAGTTGGAGAGAGAGTCGCATGCAGAGAGATGCGCAAGCATGCCACCTCATATCTAAAAGGGTTGCCCCATGCGGCAAAAGCAAAACAAGCATTGGTGAAGGCCGAGACTTTCGCTGAGTACGAAATTGTCTGCAGACAGCTATTATCTGCCGAGAGTTGACGTTGCCAATCGTTACATGATAGCTTTCACAGTGTCCCGGACAGCAAGGGGAAGGAGAAGACATGAGAGTTCTTGTATTGGGCTCTGGAGCTAAAGACCATGCGATGACTTGGCTGTTTTCCCAGAGTAAGTTGGTCGATGGGCTCTATGTAGCACAGGGTAATATCGGTACCGCAGCCATTGCGGAAAACTTGCCGACAGTTGATCCATCGTCCCCGGAATCTGTATATGCAGCCTGTAGAGAACACAACATACAATTTGTTTTTGTCGGCACCGAGGCTCCGCTGTTTACCGGCGTCATCGATTATCTCAACAACAGAGGAATTGATACGTTCGGAGCTCCCGGAAATGCATTGAAACTTGAAGGTGACCGCTACTTCGCACGAACCTTCACCGCACGACACAATATCCCCACTCCTCCATACAAACTGTTTTCAGATGAAGAATCCCTTTCGAGTTTTCTGTATCGCCACGCAGGAGAGTCTTTCGTTCTGAAGCGGAACGCCATGGCTCCTAGCAGAATCATGGTGGATTCGAATGATTACGAGACACTCATGGAGTTCGGCAGAGGTATTCTGAAAACTGACAATCTTCTTGTAGAAAACCATCTTGATGGACTTGCCGTCACTATTACGGTATTCACGGACAACAACGGGTATCTCATGCTTCCACTCTGTTCCGACTACACAAGGAGCGAAGAGGGTGGATCTGGGGCTGCTACCGGAGGCATGGGCTCAATTTGCCCAGTTCCCTTGCCGAAGGATGTTAGACAGCAGATCATCGATCTTATCATTGAACCGACACTCTATGGCATGCAGGTCGAACAGTTCGCCTACAGGGGAGTGCTCACATTCAGTGTCATTTTGACCGCAAGCGGTCCAGTGCTGGTCGATTATCACGTTCGATTCAACGACCCGGCAACACAAGCGATCGTACCGTTGATAAAGAGCGATATCATTGAGATCCTCAATGCTATGAGGGAGAACCGCCTTAACGAGTTCGAGCTCTGCCTCTCCACAAAGAGTGCTGTATCCGTTGTCGTGGCAAGCCAGGGCTATCCCGATAATCCGAAGCTTGGAGAAGAGGTGAAGCCTCTACCGAATCTCATTCGTCACAATCTCTTAAAATCCATGCCCATGGTATTCTATGGTGCAGTTATGGAGAAGGGGGGAAAAGCGGTCACTACTGGTGGGCGAAATGTGACTGTGGTCGGAATTGGGCAGAACATCATTCAGGCAAACAAACAGGCATACCAGTATATCGACTCCGTTGAATTCAACGGAGCCTGGTATCGAAAGGATATTGGGAACAAGTTTTTCGAAGATTGATTAGGAGCTCGAAGAGTGTTGTCTGCGTATTTCGTAAAGGAGCACTCCAGTCGCAACTGAAACGTTGAGACTGTCAATGTGCCCTGTCGTGGGAATTCGTACCATGTGGTCACACCGTTTCTGTACGAGTTGACTCAATCCAAAACCTTCCGAACCCATAACGAGGACCGTCCTTGGTGGAAACTGTGTTCTCTGACACTCGTCACCCCCCATATCTGCCCCGTATACCCAGAAATTATGCTTTTGCAGCAACTCGATTTCCCGGACTAGGTTCGTCACCGAAGCAGTGGCTACATAACGTGACGCGCCACTGGAGATTCGTTGAACTGTCTCATTAGACTGAGCACTTCTCCGCTCAGGAACGATGACTAGATCGACTGAGAACTGATCTGCACTCCGCATGATCGCACCGAGATTGTGCACATCGGTTATTCCATCCAGAGCCAACACCAAAGCCGGTTCATCATCTGAAAGTCGCGAGAGAAACTCTTTGACCGAAAGCACATTGCTTTGCGTGTCTCGCTTACCCCGTTCAACACCGAGCTCAAGCATAGCACCGCGATGATCAGCGTTCTGTGTCATCCGATCCAACTCAACTTTTGCGATCTTTCTGATCGAAATCGAGTTCCCCTTTCGAGCGAGAGATTCAAGACGACTGTTTCGCTTCTCCATATTTCTGCAGATATAGAGGGTACTCCCTGCGGGAGCATCCTTCAACGCCTCTTCGATTGCATGAAAGCCCAGTACTCTATCACCCATGCTGACTCCTAGTCATTGAACGGTATCGGCTCCGGGCGTGGATTTTCTCCCATCACCTCAGAGAGTTGATTCATGAGCTTTTTCGCTTCACGATTGAGTTTCTTCGGAGTCTCCACAACCAGCTTGATATACTGATCGCCTCTCTGGTCAAGAGAAGACCGAAGTTTCGGAACCCCCCGGTTTCTGAGACGGAGGACCTTCCCGTTCTGGGTACCTGCAGGAATGGCAACTTTCACGCGTACATCATCGATGGTCATCACCTCGATATCTCCACCAAGTGCAGCCTGCGTGAACGAGATCGGAATCTGACAGTAGAGATCGTTCCCGGAGCGCTCAAAGTAGGGGTGAGGCCGTACGTTCACATACACATACAAATCTCCTGCAGGGCCTCCATTGGGCCCAGCATCTCCCATTCCATGAATGGATATCCTGTTTCCGGTATCAACTCCTGCTGGTATGGTGACCTTGAGTTTCTGTTTCTTCCTCATGAGACCCGAACCATGGCAGTCGGAACAGGGGTTCTCGACTATTCGCCCCTCACCGCCACAGGTTGGACAGGTAGAAGCAATCGAGAAGAAGCCAGAATTCCTTCTCACCTGCCCCACACCATTACAAGTGGGACAGATCTTCTTCCCGGATCCGCTCTTTTCACCAGTTCCATGACACGTGGTGCAATGCACCTGATGCGTATAGGAAATTTCCACTTTGGTTCCGAATACGGCATCTTTGAAATCTATATCGACATCGTACCGCAGACTTGAACCAACGGCAGGACCTCGAGATCCCTGGCCTGGTCGACCTCCGCCGCCACCGCCGAAAAATGAACCAAAGATGTCGCCAAAACCCCCACCGAACAGATCGCTGAAGTCGCGGTACACATTAGAATAATCTTGTGCACCACCGGCGTCGACACCTGCGAATCCATACTGATCGTACGCTTGTCGCTTCTGATCGTTGCTCAACACCTCGTAGGCTTCACTGGCTTCCTTGAATCGCTCCTCTGCCGCAGTATCACCCGGATTCTTGTCTGGGTGATTTGCGACAGCAAGTTTACGATAGGCTTTTTTGATTTCCTCCTGGGAGGCTCCTTTAGGAACTCCCAGGACTTCGTAATAATCCCGTTTTGCCACGGTGTAACACTTCCTTCAGTAAAAATTCGATCAGTCTACAACTTCATAGTCGGCATCTTCAACACCGTCATCGGACTTGGGTCCCGATTCTCCGGTATCTGCAGTGCCAGCACCTGCATCATCAGCAGCTCCCTGCTGAGCGGCAGTGGCTTTATACATCTCCTCAGCCAGCTTATAAGCTGCCTGCTGGAGTGCCTCAGTCTTCGCCTTGATCTCCTCTACGGTATCCGATGCCATGGCACTCTTCAAATCTTCCATCGCACTCTCAATCTTCGCCTTCTCATCATCGGAGATCTTGTCTCCGTAATCCTTGAGCGATTTTTCGGTCGAATAGAGGAGACTGTCGGCTTCATTGCGAACCTCGATCCTCTCTCGCTCCTTCTTATCCTCTTCTGCATGGAGCTCTGCGTCCTTGACCATCTGGTCGATATCACTCTCGGAGAGGCCCGAAGAGGACTCGATTCTGATCTTCTGCTCCTTGCCGGTACCGAGATCCTTCGCACTTACATGCACGATGCCGTTCGCATCGATATCGAAGGTAACCTCGATCTGAGGAACACCACGAGGAGCTGCAGGAATTCCGATGAGATCGAATTTCCCGAGCGTCCGGTTCTGACTGGCCATTTCACGCTCACCCTGGAGCACGTGAATCGAAACAGCTGTCTGACCATCTGCCGCGGTCGAGAAGATCTGGCTCTTCCGTGTAGGAATGGTAGTATTACGTTCAATAAGCTTCGTTGCGATACCACCCAAGGTCTCGATTCCAAGTGAGAGCGGTGTGACATCGAGAAGCAGGACGTCCTTGACATCTCCACCGAGAATTCCACCCTGGATAGCAGCACCCATGGCAACGACCTCATCTGGGTTGACGCCCTTGTGTGGCTCCTTCTGGAAGATCTCCTTCACAATTGCCTGTACCGCTGGGATACGAGTCGATCCTCCAACCAAGATAACCTCATCGATATCGGCTGGAGAAAGCCCAGCATCCTTCAGTGCATTCAGACACGGCTTTCGGCTCCTCTCAACCAAGCTTGAAACCATCTGTTCGAATCGTGCTCTGGTCAGACTCATCTGAAGGTGTTTCGGACCGGAAGCGTCGGCGGTGATATAGGGAAGATTGATAGTAGTATCCTTGGTACTGGAGAGTTCGATCTTTGCCTTCTCTGCAGCCTCTCTCAGTCTCTGGAGAGCCATCTTGTCCTTCGACAGATCGATACCGTTCTCCTTCTTGAAGTTGTCCACCATCCAATCAATGACCACCTGGTCGAAGTCGTCGCCACCGAGGTGTGTGTCTCCATTCGTCGACTTAACTTCAAACACGCCATCGCCAAGTTCAAGAATCGAGATATCGAATGTACCACCACCGAGGTCGTACACTGCAATCTTCTCTTCCTTGCTCGAATCCTTGCCGAGACCATAGGCGAGTGCAGCAGCGGTAGGCTCGTTGACAATTCTCTTAACATCGAGCCCTGCTATTTTCCCTGCGTCTTTGGTCGCCTGTCTCTGAGCATCGTTAAAATATGCAGGAACAGTAATAACCGCCTCGGTGACTGTCTCACCGAGATAGTCTTCCGCAGTCTTCTTCATCTTCTGCAGAGTTGCTGCAGAGATCTCCTGAGGAGTGAATTCTTTATCTCGAATGACCACACGGATTTCGTCCGAGGGTCCAGCTTTTACATTGTAAGAGACTTTTGTGATCTCTGAAGGGACTTCAGCAAACCGGCGCCCCATGAACCTCTTGATTGAGGAGACAGTATTCTCCGCATTGGTTACAATCTGGTTCTTGGCAGGCTGCCCGACAAGTCTCTCACCTTTTGCGGTATACCCGACAATCGAAGGAGTTGTTCTCTGTCCTTCTGAATTCTGGATGACGGTTGCATCCCCATTTTCCATGACCGCAACACATGAATTGGTCGTTCCTAAGTCAATTCCGATTATTCTACCCATGGTTCTTCTCCTTGAAATTCACCATCAACATTTGTACACGAGGCAGGAACAGCTAGCCGTCCCAAGCCTTCAATCATTATTTCAGCAGTCTATTTACTGTGGCTTCCCAACTTTAACTTTAGCTGTTCTCAAAACTCTATCATGAAGATAATAACCCTTTTGCAATTCGGCAAGGACGGTTTCGGTGTCGATGGTGTCATCTTCCTCCATCATCATCGCCTCATGTTCATGGGGAGAGAACTCTTTGCCGACAATATCATCCATCCGTCTTAGCCCCCAATTTCGGTCCAGCATATCGAGTAGCTGTTTCCTGATGAGCTTCACACCCTCTGCATACGATTCTACATCTGAAGCCTGCGAAACAGCATCCACAGCACGATCGAAATCGTCAAGAATCGGAATCAGGTCATTCAGCAGTCTCTCGTTAGCAAACTGGACAGCCGACTCTTTCTCCCTGATAAGCCGCTTTCTATAGTTGTCCATGTCGGCGGCTTTCCTCATGAACGTCTCTTTCTCGGACGACAGTGCCTTACTGAGTCGATCCACTTCTGCTTCCAATTCCAAGATTCTGGCCTCCTGAGGGGATACGGATTCTTCCGTCTCAGCACGCTTTTCCGAGACTACGGTCTCTTCTGGTGCCAGGTCATGCAACTGCTCCTGTGCATCCTGTCCCGATTCCGCCCTCTTCTCTGTTTCCTGTTTGTCAGTTACTTTCTTCTCTTTCTTGCTCATGTCTTTCCCATATGTGCATACCAGTTATGTTCTGCAAACGTCTTGAGGTCATGCACTTTCGCTGTATGATCTGCCATCCACCCCTGACAGTCCCCCAAAACATACTCACACTGAAACATGAGCGTCAAGTGAATCGTCGGAAACTCTTCGGTAATTTTTCTACACTCCAGTAACCGAGATGGCCGCCTTCACGAAATCTCTGAATAGTGGGTGTGGTCTTCCTGGCCGGCTCTTGAACTCGGGATGGTACTGCACGCCGACAAACCAGGGATGGGCCGGAATCTCCACAGCCTCGACCAGAGTCCCATCTGGACTGAGCCCTGTCAGCGTCATGCCAGCCTGCTCAAGCGTCGCTCGAAATTCGTTATTGAATTCGTAGCGATGTCGATGCCGCTCCTCGATATTCGAGGTCTGGTAGGCTGCATAGAGACGGCTAGACGTATCGGTGATAGTGCAGGGATAACTTCCCAATCGCATGGTTCCACCAAGATCGATCCCCTTCTGATCGGGCATGATGTCCACCACAGGATACTTAGTACTTGGATACCACTCGGAGCTGGAGGCTCCGTCTAGATTCGCCACATTCCTGGCAAACTCTGAAACCGCACATTGCATACCAAGACAGAGGCCTAAAAATGGAATTCCATGCTCACGAGCGTATTGGATGGTCCGAATCTTTCCCTCGATTCCTCGAAGCCCAAATCCACCAGGGACCACAATACCACTGACACCGGAGAAAACCTTCGCGAAGGCTTCATCATCCAACTCCTCGACATCCTCCGAATCGACCTTCACCAGTTCTATCCTCACCTTATGCATGATACCTGCATGATTCAGAGATTCGACTACACTGATATAGGCGTCGGAGAGCTCGACGTACTTTCCGGCCAGTACAATACGTACTTTCCGCTCTGGATGCCTCTGGCTTTCAACCATGGCTTTCCATTGGTCAAGATGCCGAACTCGCCCTTCGAGACCGAGGCGCTCAAGCACTAGCAGATCAAGATTCTCTTGTTCGAATAAGAGTGGAACCTCATAGATAGATGGGAGATCGGGATTGCAGATCACAGCCTCTTTTTCAACATCGCAAAACATCGCGATTTTCTCCTGCATCCCCTGAGGGAGGGCTCTGTCTGATCGGCATACGATAAAGTCGGGATGAATACCTATACCGCGAAGCTCCTTCACGCTATGCTGGGTTGGTTTCGTTTTCAATTCACCGGCAGCTGCAATATAGGGAACTAAAGTGACATGAAGATAGAGCGTGTCCTGTTTTCCGAGATCCCTCTTCATCTGTCTGATTGCTTCGAGAAATGGCTGGCTCTCGATATCTCCGACCGTACCACCGATTTCGACCAGCACGATATCGGCCTTGCTTGAATCGGCAAGGGAGAAAAGTCTTGCTTTTATTTCATTTGTTATGTGTGGAATCACTTGAACGGTACCGCCAAGATAGTCGCCTTGGCGTTCCTTCTGAATGACCGACCAATAGATCTTTCCAGCTGTCACATTGTTCAGTTGTCCGATGGAAATGTCGAGAAAGCGCTCATAGTGGCCAAGATCGAGGTCGGTTTCGGCTCCATCGTCGGTCACGAAGACCTCACCATGCTGATATGGACTCATGGTGCCAGGGTCGAAGTTTATGTAAGGATCGAATTTCAGTACGGTTACCGCATACCCTCTGCTCTTTAGCAGGCAACCCAACGAGGCCGCTGTGATACCTTTCCCGAGTGAAGAAACAACACCACCGGTCACAAAAATGAATTTCGCCATCTCCCGCTCTCCCTTTATGATATTGAGATACGCAACGGCGCATTGTTCACCTGTAGGGATGCCTTTCAACCGTTGCTTACTGCACCGGTCGTCGGCGGGTATGAACAAAAAACTTCACTAGTTGCCGATTCCTCGGTACTTGTGGAATGTATCACACTGAGTGTGGAAATCACAATACCATACCAAGACTTTCTTAGTCTTTATCGTCTGGATCATACTCGGCATCGTCATCGTCGAGGACTATCTCTTCTTCGTCTTCTTCTGGTTCAAAATGGTCGGACTCGATACGTTTCCGCTTCTCTTTATGATCGCTTTCATCCTCGGGATCCTCTTCATTCATGGACTCGTTACGCTCCATAGTCTCGTTCACGACTTTTTCAGGGTCAAAGAGCGGTATCGTTTCATCTGCTTCAGGATCCTCATCCTCCTCAACCGGCGCTACAGTCTCTTCCGGGTAGAATGGAGGCACGATCTCCTCGGATTCCACCTCGTCTTCCAGTAGATCGGGATCATCCAGTCGAGCTCTTAGCTCCAACTCCCGCTGCTCCTCTTCCTCGATGAGTCGTTGTCGCTCGGCGAGTGCCAAGTCGAGTTCATCGTTGATCTGCTTGAGTTCATCTCCTCGTGCAGCCAGCTCATCTTCTGAGTTGGAAATCTCCTGCGCAAGCTGAATCTTGCGCTCTCCGAGTGTGGCGACACTCCTCTCGAGCGTGTCACGCCTTTCAGCGAGATCTCGAAGGACCTGATCCCGCTCTGACAGAAGAGCTTTGGTCTCTTCGATCTGTTTCGAAACTGTATCCATAGATTCAAGAGAGACATCGGTTAGTCGCTTCACCACCCCTTCGAGAATTTCAGTCCTATTGTTGAGCTCCCTGAGAAATGCCTGGACGGTGGTTATCATGGTTTGGAACGTTGCATCGGTATGATTCAGCGAATCGTCAAGCAGAGAGTCGACTCGCTGCTTCGCATCTGAAACCGATTGCTCCATCTGGGTCGCAAGCCGTTGGACATGCGTGTCTAGCGAGTGATCGACCTGCTGTTGGATATGATTGAGCTGTTTTTCCGTCTCTGCAGAGAGAGCTAGACTCTCTTCGATGGTTCTATTCACCGCTTCGACTTTCTGCACCTCGCTTCGAACCTGCCGAGTACGCATTTCTGCTTTCTCAGTCATGGCACCGAGTTGTCCAAGCACTTCGTGGTAGTAGGCAAGCGTCTTCTGCAACTCCTCCAAGTCCTCATTGTGCGAAAAGAGAGATTCTCGTTCACGCATAATCTGAGATACCAGCTCCTCTGTGCCACGCCGATTTTTATCGAGACGAGACTCTACATCTGTAATCAATTCATGAAGCCTGCTCTCGGCATTCTTCACCTCAGAGATGTATTGGCCTACATATTGGCGCATGATATCGAGTCGACGATTCTGCCTATCGGCTTTCCTTAGCGTGAAGATAATGATGAGTGTGAGAACGAATAGCCCCACAGATAATATGATCGGTATCATCTCCCACATATCACACCCCCTATTGAAGCATCTTCGGTATATGCTCCATGAATTCCCGATAATCGGAGAATATTGTATTGGCTTGTGGACACGCTTTGAATCTGCGATCTTTTCGCTTCTCGCTCGATGCGGACGGATCCATCAACGCAGTCCTCATGCCGACATGGCTTGCTCCTACCATATCCTTTCTGCAACTATCTCCTACGTAGAGAACCTCGGAAGGTTCTACCTGTAAGTCGTTGCACACCATATGGAACGGAGCAGGATGGGGTTTCAGATACCCTGACTGTTCTGTGCATGCAGCGTAATCCACAAGATCCTCCACTCCCAGGGCCTTCAGCTTTCTCTCGACTGGAAAGTCGGAGAGTGCTGCAATCGTGACACCCTGTTCTCGCAGTTGTTCGAATGCCTCGCGAACGAACGGATACGGTCGTAACTTGGAGAAGGCTCTCCTCCAACATGCGTAGAATTGTCTTTCCACTCGTTCCGACATGTGCCGTATTCGATCATCTGCATCACCTTGCGATGAGCCTATGTTGCACAACCAGTTTGCCTGCCTTGCTCGAAACCCCTCCTCATTCTCAGGAACGGTATGCTCTTCATCATGAGAGCGGATATACGAGCGGAAACGCTGATATCGGAGTGCAAGCAACGGGGAAGGGAAAAAAGAGCGCATCAGCTTCCAGTCGGTTACCCACTTCGGGTATAACGTTCCATCTATATCAAAACAAACTACTTTGATTTTCATTACAACTTATTTGCCGGAGTGTTTCTTCTCCTCTCCTTCAATTCAACCTCGACAGGTATCTGAGAGAATCCAAGGTCTCTTCGAATGCAGTTCTTCAGATACTGCACATACCCCTGCGGGAAGTCCTTCTTTCGGTTCACAAAGAAGAGGAATCGGACGGGAGGGGCACTCACCTGTGTCCCATAGTAGACCTTGAAATGCCCTCTCGTACCTCTTGGCGGTTGGTATGCATCGGACCAGTCTCTGAGAAAGTTGTTCAATTGAGCAGTTTCGATTCGTTTGTTCAACTGGCGCCAGACAGACCAGACCGTATCAAGCAATTTGCCGACATCGACCGACTCAATGGCACTGATAGGCACTATCGGAGCGAAGGTCAGAATGGGGAACAGGAAGCGGGCTCGATCCTTTATGGCATCAAGCTCGTTGTCAATTCCGGTAAGGAGATCGATCTTGTTGAACACGAGCACGACACCCTTTCCCCGACGAACGATGAGTTGTGCGATCTTCTTGTCCTGATCGACCAGTCCGGTGGTCACATCGATCATCAAGAGAACCACATCAGCCTCATCGATGGTCTTGATTGCCCTATTCACCGAGTAGTATTCGACATCCTCTTCGACTTTGCTTTTTCGCCGTATTCCAGCGGTATCAAGGACCGTATACGAAGTCCCCTTGTAGGTAAAGTCTCCCATGATGACATCGCGAGTGGTTCCTGGGATATCGCTTACAATCGAAGTGTCCTTCCCAGTAAGCAGGTTCGTCAATGTCGATTTTCCGGTATTCGGTTTTCCCAGAACAGCTATGCGGACTCGCTCTTCGACCTCTGGCGCTTCTATAAGCTCCTCCATCTCGAGCATCTCAAGCAGGGTCTCCTCGAGCTCGCCTATCCCCAGTCCGTGGGCTGAGGAGATTCCGAGTACTCGTTCGTATCCGAATCTATGGTAATCCCAGATAAGATTATCACGTGACGGGTCATCGACCTTATTCACCGCAAGAACGACCTTTTCCGAAAAAGGCCGAAGTGTCTCGATGAGCATCTCATCCTCTGCAGTAACCTCGGTGCAATCCATGAGCAGGACAATCGCGTCTGCGATCGCCAGCAGTCCGAGGCTCTTCTTTGTAACGAGAAAATCGAGGCCTTCCTGATCTAGCTTTACCCCGCCACTGTCTATGAGCAACACAGGATGATTACCTAAAAGCCATTTTTCCGGTATCGGATCCCGAGTCACACCCGGTGTCGCATCGGTGATGGCCCTTCTTTTCCTGATCAGTCGATTAAAAAGAGTCGATTTGCCGACATTGGGACGTCCAATTATCGCAATAATGGGGAGTCCAAGTTTACGTAGTGATAAAGTCTCCGAATCTATCATGCATCCATTCCCTTACATATGTGTTAATATTGATATACGAGTCCATACTCATCACAGTTCTGACCAACTCTTGAGCTTCGGTCAATGTTATGGAGCGGATGATATTCTTGATCTCCAGTAAACTCTGGGGACTCATACTGAACTCGTCGAGCCCCATTCCGAGCAGAATGACTGTCGAAAGGGGATCACCGGCCATTTCTCCGCACATAGCAACGGGAATACCGGCAGCATGCCCTTTCTCCACGATCATCTGAATCAGACGAAGTACTCCGGGATGAAAAGGCTGATAGAGATATGCGATTTTTTCATTTCCTCTATCCACAGCGATAGTGTATTGAATGAGGTCGTTCGTACCGATTGAGAAAAAATCCGTCTTCGGGGCAAGCAGGTCTGCACACAGTGCTGCTGAAGGAACCTCAATCATGGTTCCGACCTCGATATCCTCATCGAAAGGGATATTCGATTTCCGGTACTCGTCCTTCACCTGCTCGAACACGAACATGACATTCTCCAGTTCCTCAGGACCACTGATCATGGGGAACATGATTTTCATCTTGCCGTAGGCCGATGCTCGGAGCAGAGCCCTCAGTTGTACACGAAAGATGTCCTTTCTCGAAAGGCAGAATCGCACTGCACGCCACCCAAGAATGGGATTGTCCTCTCCCAAACCCTCCATGCCGGGGATTATCTTATCTCCTCCGACATCGATGGTTCTGATTGTCACAGAGCCGGTGTCTCCTGCCCGCTCCAAGACCTCTTTATAGGCTTCGAACTGTTCATCTTCGGTCGCACCGCCCTGTTTCAGAAAGAGAAACTCCGACCGAAATAGACCAATACCACTAGCCCCATTGCTCAGAACAGCGTCGACCTCCTCAACGGTTTCGATATTTGCTTTGAGCGATACCTTGTGACCATCCTTCGTGACGGTCTCGAGTGATGCGAGTTCGTGCAACTCCTGCTCGTGTTCGACCCACCGCGCGTATCGAGCACGCATCTTATTCGCAGACGCACTGCTAGGACGAATGGAGACCTCACCAAGATTCCCATCGACAATGATCTCGTCACCCTTCACGACCTTGTCGGTGATTCTTCCCAAACCAACGACAGTGGGAATCTGAAGAGCGCGGGCAAGAATAGCCACATGGCTGGTTCTACCGCCTCCGTTCAGGGCGATAGCCTTAATCTTTGTCGGATCAAGCGAAAGAGCCTCGGATGGGAGGAGTGTGTCGGCTACCAAGACCACTTCATCGCTTATTGCCTTGAGGTTGATTCTCCGTTTACCCATCATCTGGCGAATCACACGGTATCCGATGTCATAAAGATCGGCGCTCCGTTCTCTGAGCACAGGGTCGTCCGAAGATTCAAGCACTTCGATGAATCCCAGGAGAACCTGTTCCACTGCCCACTCACCACAGATGTGCCCAGTTGCAATGAGGTTGTTCACCGAGTCTGAGAAATCCGGATCCTGGATCATGAGCAAGTGTGTTTCCAGGATGTTCCGATGGTCATCGGCAACCGACTCCTGCTTCATCTGCTCAAGTTCCGAGGCAACCGTATCGAGCGCACGTTTGAACCGAAGCTGTTCAGATTCGGTTTTTCCCTCGGCTATGGCCAGATGAGGAATCGCGAGCTTTTCATGCAGGTAGAGGAACGCCCTCCCTATGCCGATGCCCGACGATGCTGCGATACCCTTCAGAATTCTCATATATGCGTGTATCATACGGGGTTTTATCCCTCGTGTAAATAGATACTCGCATTGGATATCAGTTCTGTTGTATGCTACAGCCATGGATAATGACGATCGGAAAAAGGATCATCCCTGGGTCCCCTATGCATGGATTATCCTCGTTGTGTTCTCAGCACTGATCGTGCTCATCGCACTTCCCCACATGCGAGAGGCCTTCCGAGAATCGCAGATGGGAGCCCTCGTTCAACGCTACCGGATGGAGCAGCGGGATGCAGAACAGATCTCACAGACTGCACGAGTATTCTTTGCCGTACCTAAGTCGCAAGGAGATGGTTTCTCTTTCGTCCCATACTCGGTACCCACTACAAGTGGTTCGAGATTTGCCGTAGTCGAGGCTCTTCTCGCCGGGCCGCCTCATCAAGCACTACAGAATGGCGCCATAACCTGCATTCCCTCTGGAACGAAGTTACGGGGCATGAGCGTCTCGTACGAGATTGCTTTTGTCGATTTTTCACAAGAGTTTCTCGCCCCGACAGTCTGGGAGAATGAAGGGATCGATGGGAAAATAGGACAAGTAAGACGAACTCTCACTGCACTTCAGGGAATACGGGATGTAGTGATTCTTGTGGAGGGGACACCGTTGGAAGAGATTTCAACCTCCCGATAGCAAGCTCTCCATGCACTGAAGGAATTCTGTTTTCCCCATCCGATCATCATCCCTGCGAAGAAGTGCGAGAAATTCGCGATTTCCCTTCCTTCCTCGGATAGGCGACTCGATCATTGCTGAGAATCCCACCCTCTCTTGTGTAAGCGACTCGAACACCGCGTATAGAATCGATGCGAGGGTTGCATCATCTTTCACCACTCCAGAGAATCCTGCAGCCTCTCGCTCCAATTCAAACTGGGGTTTGATAAGCGAAACCATCCATTTCTCTCTCGTCAAAGAGAGGATGTGGCTTGCCGCTCCGGTGATCGAACGAAAAGAGAGGTCAGCTACCGCAGCATGGGGTTGAGGCTCCAGTGCATTGATATGCATGATGTTTCTTCGTTCATGCACGAATACCCGATCATCGCTTCTCAGTCGATAGTCCAGCTGATTGTATCCGACATCGACAGCATGCACTGCCTGTGCACCTCGCTGTAATAGGCAATCGGTGAATCCTCCGGTGGAAGATCCGGCATCTACGAAGATCATCTGCGATACATCGATATTCCATTGGGAGAGAGCATGGTCGAGTTTTTCGCCACCACGAGAGACGAAAGTCGGGAAGGAGAAACCAATGATACTATCTGTCGAAACAAGTCTACGAGAATCGGGGCATATCTCACCATCGACAAGTACTTGACGACATTCGATGAATGCCCAGAGTTCATCTTTCTCATACGCTGGATACGACTCCTGAAGGAGCTGGAGAAGTGCTTTCTTTCCTGCTCGTTTTCCCATAACGATAGCCTCAAAGTCCAAATTGCTCGCTGATTCTCTTGATAGAGAGCGTTTTCCCACTATCAGGGTCTACAGTACAGACTACACCCTGGAGATAGGAAGGAGCATCGAGAATCTGATTCCTGAGCGGTATCTGGGTCATTTGTCTTTCAATCGCGATATTCGGGTCCGATCCTATGACTCCACTGATCGGTCCACACAGACCAAGATCGGTAATATAGCCTGTTCCTCCATCGAGGATTCGTTCATCGGCTGTTTGTACGTGCGTGTGGGTACCAACCACTGCAGAGACTTTCCCATCGAGATAATGGCCCAAAGCCTCTTTCTCCTGCTCCGCCTCTGCATGAAAATCGACAAAGATCAACTTAGTCTCTCTCCTCATCTTCTCCACCAGTGTGATAGCTGTCTGGAACGGACAATCAATCGGCACCATCTGGTGTCTTCCCTGGAGATTGATCACACCAATATCCACCCCTGAGACCGTCACGATTGTATGACCATGACCAGGTGCTTGCGCAGGATAGTTAGCAGGGCGAAGGATTCTCGCGTCCTTGTCTAGCACAGGGCGCATCTCTTCTCTCTGCCAAATATGATTACCACTTGTGATGACATGTACTCCCAGTGCAAAGAAAGTGCGAGCAAGTTCCTCGGTGAGACCGAATCCATCGGCGGCATTCTCTCCGTTCAACACAACAAGATCGGCTCGCTGACGCTTGATCAACTGAGGAAGCCCCATAAAAAGGGCTCTGCCCCCGGGTTGTCCAATGACATCTCCGAGCAACAGAGCCGTAATAGTTCGTTTTTTCGACATACAATCCTTTATCAGCGCGCGTATTCCACAACACGCATCTCTCGGATGATCGTTACCTTAATTCTTCCTGGATACCTGAGTTCAGCTTCGATTCTGCTTGCTATACCCTTGGCAATATCCTTTGCTCCATCATCGGTGACACTATCATTGTTCACCAGAATCCTGAGCTCACGACCTGCCTGAATGGCATATGCCCGATCAACACCGGTAAAGCTCTCAGCAATGCTCTCTAGGCTCTCGAGACGCTTGATATAGTTATCCAATGTCTCTCTTCGAGCTCCAGGTCTTGCGGCAGATATGGCATCGGCAATCTGTACGATGACAGATTCTATACA
>Ga0334901_1001434_pt1 | contig 25040 bp, 16 predicted proteins | sample GraSluR3_MG_3_FD_207216 | JGI IMG/M metagenome (GOLD analysis project Ga0334901, IMG submission 207216) | Sludge microbial communities from methane-producing bioreactor in Wageningen University, Netherlands - Granular Sludge_15_08-R3 | ecosystem: Engineered > Bioreactor > Anaerobic >... | reverse complement strand
GCTGTGAGTAAGGGATCCCGCTGGATCTTCCACACTCGCGAATACCCATCATTAATTTGCGAGTTGGGTGGTTTCGCACAACAGAAGAATGCCCGCACCTTGCTTACGGCAGTCGCATTGCTACAGAAGGGTGGATTGTCCATCCCCCGCAATGCGGTATACCGGGGATTTTCGCAGGTGATCACCCTTACCGGTTTGAGGGGACGATGGCAGCAACTGCAGGAGAAGCCGAAAATCATCTGTGACATCGCTCACAATGCCCATGGACTGGGTGATGTGATGGAACAACTGAAATCGGAACAATACAACCAACTTCATATGGTATTCGGGATGGCGAACGACAAGGATACCGGTTCCGTTCTTTCACTGTTGCCCAAAGAGGCACGATACTATTTCACGCGTGCATCGGTGCCACGGGCACTCGATGAACAGCTGCTGCAGGTGCAGGCAGCAGCAGTTGGTTTAAAGGGTGAGCGCTTCGGGAGCGTGACAGAAGCGGTGGTGGCGGCCGTGAAAAACGCCGATGAAAATGATCTCATCTTCATCGGCGGCAGCTCCTTTGTGGTAGCAGATGCGCTGCCACTGTTCAACTGATTACCAGATCAGCACAAGACGGAAATTGTAGGCCTGGGGTGCATTTGCATCCTCATAGACATCCGATGCCTGGATAAAGAATGCCACATCACTGTTGCCACCCGATTGATACATCACATCGTAGCTGATGGTCTCGGTAAACGTTTCGGTAATGTTTCCCTCTGTATCGGTACCGTAATAGGTATGCACGAACGGCAGCATCTTCTGCACCTCATTCACACCCTGCTGTCCCAGGAAGAGATAACCCAACACGGCGCCATTCTCATAAATGAACTCGGTCAACTCCGGCAGCGAGTAGATAGCCTCATAACGTCTTTCCTGATCGTCCCACTCCCAGTCGCCCTGATTGGCCTGTATGTTCACAATCTCCCACTGGGTAAACTCCAGATTGGCATTGTTCTCCTGAAGGGCCTGCTCGATCATTCTCCTTACCTCCAGTTCACTCAGTGTGTCATCTGTGGCACAGGAGGAACCGCCAAGGAGGATGGATGCAAAAAAAGCGGATGCCAGCAGGATCTTAGTGATGTTTCTTTTCATATCTGTTTCTGTTAATTGGTTTCTTAATTCGGCCATGCGCATCAATACAATAATTATCTCTATGACCGGAAAAGAGATGATTCGTTTAAATGAAACAAAAAAAAAATTGAAAAGTTTGAAACCCGCAGATAAAAAAAAGTCCGCTCCGGCGGACTTTTGACGATTGTTGCTGATCAGAAACAACGATCCTGCTATCTTCTGCCTCCCAGGAATCCACCTAGCAGATCATCCAGCGGGTTGCCGTCGCCATCCTTATCCAGGATACCACCCAGCATGTCCATCAGGCCGCCACCGGTCGTACTGCGCTGCTGTGTGGCACCTCCCAGCAATCCGCCCAACAGGTCACCCAGGCCGCCGGCACCGGTGTTGGTCTGTCTTTTCTCTTTCCCCAGGTAAGCCATCACTATGGGGGCCACGATCGCCAGCAGGGGTCCGATCTTGCTCAGGCTGACGCCCGATTTCTGCGCGATACCCTGCTCCACGGCCGTACGGTTGTTACCGAATACATGTCCCAATATGCCGTCACCATCCGATTGCAATTCTGACGTATGGCCCTGCAACATCCCCGAAAGGTTCTCCAGCAAAGAACCATCATGTTTCTTTTCCAGCGCGTTGTTCAGGCTTACTGCACCATCCTGCGACCGGGCGTTGCGTGTCATACCTGCCAGAATAGCCGGAATAGCCATGTTGACGGCACTGGAGGCCTGGTTTTCATTTACGCCGAGCTGACCGGCAACATTGCGCACGATCGACTGACCGATGGCACTGTTCAGCAATTCTGATAAATCCATAAAGCAAATTGTTGATGATATTTACCCAAATGTATGCAATAAAGTGTATGATTGCATGGTTGTCCCTCAAAAGATGAGGTGTGAGGAATAACACCCCATCGCGAAATCGGGTTGCTTATAATTAGGCCGGTTGAATTGGTTGTTCCCACCAAAAAAAAAACTAATTTTGCCTGATATCTAATTTTCCGACATTGTAAAAGATGAAACAATATCTCGATTTATTGCAACGGGTGCTCGATGAGGGGGTGGAAAAGGAGGATCGTACCGGCACAGGTACCATCAGCATATTCGGTCACCAGAGCCGCTTCCGGATGAGCGACGGTTTTCCGGTGCTGACCACCAAGAAACTGCACCTCAAATCAATCATTCATGAACTGCTTTGGTTCCTGAATGGGGACACCAACACCAAATACCTGAATGACCATGGTGTACGTATCTGGAATGAATGGGCCGGCGAGGATGGCGACCTGGGACATATCTACGGTTACCAGTGGCGCTCCTGGCCCGACTACAACGGTGGGCATATCGACCAGATCAGCGAAGTGGTGGAGACCCTGAAAAAGAACCCCGACTCGCGGCGCATCATCGTCAGCTCATGGAACGTGGCGGATATTCCCAACATGAACCTCCCCCCCTGTCACGCTTTCTTTCAGTTCTATGTGGCTGAGGGAAAGTTGAGCCTGCAACTCTACCAGCGCAGTGCCGACATTTTTCTGGGGGTACCTTTTAACATTGCCTCCTATGCGCTGTTGTTGAAGATGATGGCACAGGTTACGGGACTGCAGGAGGGAGATTTTATACATACCTTCGGTGATGCCCATATCTACCGCAATCACCTTGATCAGGTGAAGTTACAGCTGAGCCGTGATCCGAGACCACTACCGCTGATGAAAATCAATCCTGATGTGAAGGATATCTTCAGCTTCCGCTATGAGGATTTTGAACTGACGGATTATGATCCACATCCACACATCAAGGGAACAGTAGCCATATGAAACAGAAGCAATCACCCCCTATCGCGCTGATCGTCGCATTGGATGAGCAAAACGCCATCGGTCGTGAGGGCGGCTTGCTTTCTCATCTCCCGAACGACCTGAAGCATTTCAAGCAGATCACCTCGGGCCATAGTGTGATCATGGGCCGTAGAACCTATGAATCGCTGCCAAAAGGAGCGCTGCCCAATCGCACCAATATTGTCATCACATCCGATCATGCAGAGAATTATCCCGATTGCATCGTCGTGCGATCGGTAGAAGAGGCGTTATCACACTGCAGCCCTGACCAGCCAGCATTTGTGATTGGCGGAGGGATGCTCTATCGTGCCACCCTTCCCATGGCAGATAGACTCTACCTCACCCGTATCCATCACTCCTTTCCCGACGCCGACACCTTTTTCCCGGAAATTGATTTTAACCTATGGGAGATCATAACGATTGAGAGACATCAGGCTGATGAGACTCACCGATATGATTATACATTTCAGAACTGTTTAAAGAAGTCCGCCGTAAAATGAGCAAAGAGGCATGGCTCAACCATATGAATGATGACCGCTCTTATTTCTCAGAGCTCTATTTCGCCTATTTCAATGAACTCCTGGCATACGGCAGAAGAATCGGATTTGATGAAGATACCTGCAAGGATGCCATCCAGGACCTCTTTTATAAAATTTATATCTCCGAGAATAAACTGAAGCATATACAACACATCGAGTTTTACCTGATCCAATCTCTGAAGAACACCCTTTTCGACCGCTACAACAGAGAAAGAAGAATGCAGCAATTCAATCTACTGGAAATAGATCCAAAGGAGGAAGAGGAAAACTGTATCGATCAGATGATTCTTGAAGAGAACAGAAAAGAACAGGAGAAAGAGATCCGGCAATTGTTGACCAAACTCTCACCCAAACAGAGAAAAATTATCCAATACCGTTACTTGATGAATCTGAGTGATACAGAAATAGCGGCTTTGATGCGCATGACACCCGATGCGGTAAAGAAAAACATCTACCGGGCACTGCGAAAAATGAAGGAAGCATTCCCGGCCATTATTTTGTTGCTGTAAGTGAGAAACGAATTGCAGTAAACTTATCCTCCCTTTTTGTTAATCTTAGTTAATATTGTCCGGATTTTTATTAAAAATCCATCTTTCTCTAAAATAGCATGCATGAAAGCTGACATAGAGAACAATAACATCTTATGCAACGACCTCTTTTTATTGTGGAGGCTGCACCCCACTAAACAGCTTGATCGCTACTGGGAGAATTATCTTACCCACCACCCTGAACAGCGAGCAGCATTACAGGATGCTGTTACCGCATTTGACGCCATCAGGAACAATCAGGCATTTGATGAGACAGCCTTGACAGAGATTAAAGAATCACTCGACCGGAGAATCAGGCAGCACCAGCAGCATAACCTGCGCCGTATCTATCTGACGCTCTCAGCTGCGGTACTGGTTTTGGCGCTGGTCACTACTCTCTTCTTCATCGGTCGCAGTGTTGAATCTCCTGAACCCGTCACAGCATCTATTGGTCAGGTGATGACACAATCAGTTGTACAGCTGCTTACAGGTGATCAATCGATGGCGATCGGTGACCATTCGGTGTTGGATCTCTCGGAGAAAGAAAATCGTGCCGTTATACAGGGTACGGACACACAAAAAGAGGTTACCCTGAAAACAAATCAAAACAACAGGCTGATCGTACCCTATGGCAAGAGAAGTTCCATCGTCCTGGCCGATGGAACCAAGGCCTTTCTCAATTCAGGTACCGTGTTGGATTTCCCCTCAACATTCCCTTCACATGCCAGGGAAATCAGGGTGGAAGGCGAGATCTTTCTGGAGGTGACAAAACAAGAAGGCAAACCGTTCATCATTCATACCCCACAGTCAGAGATCACTGTCTACGGGACCTCTTTCAACATTTCCTCCTATAGCGATGAAAACCGTGAAACGGTTGTATTGGTCAGTGGCTCCGTAAAAGTGAGAAACGATCAACAAGAAATTTTCCTTAAACCCAGCGAGATAGCTATTCTGGAGAATGGCACACTTAGTCGCAACAAGGTGGATGTCGATGAATATACCTGTTGGAAAAACGGCTACCTGAAATTGAGCAAGACACCTCTCAGCGAGGTGTTGATTAAAATTGGCCGTTATTACAACATCGCATTTCAATTTCCACAGGAGCTGCACCTTGATGCGAAAAGTTGTTCCGGGAAACTATTCTTATCTGACAATCTGGACGATGTGTTGCAATCATTCTCCAGGCTGACCGAGCTTACATACGAGCAAAATGGTGAAACCATTCTTATTAAACCCAATGCGTGAAACGGATATATAAAAGCAAATGCCTATGAGAAAAACCCAGATGTAAAAAAAAGCCGGATAATGCGGCAACATTATCCGGCCAACGTGAGTAAGGCAGTTATGCAGGGAAGCAGCCAAACAGGTTTGGTCCACTCCCGCCTACTGCAAAAAACCACGCAGCGAATCCTAATTTTTTAGGCAACAAATTAAAATTCAAACACAAAGGTATGCAAGAAAAGTATAACTCTACCCAACTAATCCCGAAAAAAAACAATCAGTTTTTAAAAATCATGAAAATTCACTTTTTAATAACTTTGCTTTGTGTTTTTTCAGTGACAGCAGAGAATTCCTATTCACAATCGAAGAGCGTGACAGTTGAATTGAACAACATCACCCTGAAAGAGGCTCTTCAGCAAATTGAAAAGAACAGTGATTACCTGGTTCTCATCATGGATGAGGCCGAGGGAGCTTTAATGAAAAAGGTTAGTCTTTCATTCCGGAACAAATCCATCTCGGAGGTACTGGATCATCTCCTCAGCAATACAGAATTGTCATATGCGATTGTCAACCGACAGATCACCATCTCCAGGAAAGAACAGACAAGAGAAAACAGCCGACCCGTAACAAACAGCACACCGATCAATGAGGCGCAACAAGCCAGGAAAACCATCAGTGGCAGGGTGACCGATGTGAATGGTGAAACAGTGATCGGAGCCAACATCATTGAGTTGGGCACTCCTACCAATGGGACCATCACTGATATCGACGGGAGATTCACCCTGCAGGTGGAGAACGATGCCATCATTCAGGTCTCGTTTATCGGTTATCTGAATCAATCCATCCCGACTGCCGGTAAAACCAGCTTCAACATCATCATGATGGAAGACACACAATCGCTGGAAGAGCTGGTTGTTGTAGGTTACGGTATACAGCGAAGAGAGAACCTCACCGGAGCTGTCTCATCGGTCGATGTGGGGAAAACACTCGAGAGTCGTCCCATTACAGATGTAGGACGAGGATTACAGGGTTCTACACCGGGTTTATCAGTCATTATCCCCAGTGGGGAGGTGGGCTCCGACCCGTTGATCAAGATCAGGGGACAGATCGGCTCTTTTGAAGGCGGTTCGAAACCTTTGATACTCCTTGACAACGTGGAAATACCGAGTATACAGATTGTCAATCCCAATGATATTGAATCCATCTCCATCTTAAAAGATGCCGCCAGTGCCTCCATCTACGGAGCCAAGGCTGCCTTCGGGGTAGTACTGATTACAACCAAGAAGGGAGCCGGACAGGACAGGGTTGATGTGCAGTACTCAACCAATTTCGCATGGCAGAATATTTCCAAAAGGATGGAGATGGGAAAGCTGGATGCAATGGAGTATTCGATTCTGGCCATGGAGAGAGTGGGTGGATCTGTTGCTGGTGCTTTCTGGCAGATTACGCGCGACAGTTATGAGAGATCGAAACAATGGCATGCTACATACGGTAAAATGGGACCGGAGGAGCAGATGGTCTATGGTCGTGACTGGTATGTGGATGCCAACAACAGAAAGCTGGGACTGCGCACCTATGACCCCTACGATTATATGGTCAGGGAATGGACACCCAGCACCAATCATGATCTCTCGGTAAATGGCAGGAGCGGCAAGACAACCTACAATGTAGGCATCGGGTATGTAAAGCAGAATGGGATGATGAAACCAGCCAAGCATGATGATTTCACCCGTTATAATGGTACACTACGGTTAAGCACCGAGATCAGTAAATATGTAACCCTGAGAGCGGGAGCCATCTATTCAAACAGGAATAAAAGATATCCCTATGTAACCAGCAGTACCACTGCAGACCCCTGGTTGTATCTCTATCGTTGGGGACCTGTACAACCGATGGGTTACGAAAACGGGAGACCGATGCGCAGCCCATTTTCAGAAGCTGAACAAGCCAACACAGCTAACTACGAGAATAAATACTTCAACGTGAACATTGGCGCTCTGGTTAAGTTAACGGATAACTGGACCGTCGACTTTGATTTCACAAATGCCAATGAGACCTTCATCAACAATCGTCTGGGAACACGTTACAGCGCATTGAACTCATGGGGAGGAGCGATTCCATTAAACGATGATGCTGGTAACAGGATTTACGTGAACGAGCAGGGACAGGCAGTACCCTCATCCACGCCCAATGCCCTGCCGGCCTATCAACTTGGGTTTACCGAATACACTGCTCATGGCGCCAACCCGGACCATATCTACCGGAATGTATTGAATGGTGTAACCAACACGCTCAACATTTACACTACATACAACCTGAGACTTCATGAAGATCATGCCTTTAAATTCATGGCCGGCATCAACCGCGTCACCTATGACGCCAAGAACAACTGGTCACAAAAGAGTGATCTGGCTGATATCGTGAACCCACAGTTCGGCAAAGCCGTGGGCACCATGACTTCCGGGGGTAATACCTACTGGGAGGCTCAGTTAGGATACTTCGGACGCATCAACTACAACATCAAAGATAAGTATCTGCTGGAGGCTAACCTGCGTTACGATGGCAGTTCCAAGTTCCCTTCGAGACTATGGTGGCGTTTCTTCCCTTCCTTCTCGGCAGGATGGCGCGTGACAGAAGAACCCTGGATGCAATGGATTCAGCCGGCTGTCTCATCAATGAAAATCAGAGGATCATGGGGTGTGATTGGCGACCAGACGGTACCCAACGACCTTTATGTGCCTTCCATGAGTACATCACAGACCAACTGGCTGGAACCGGGAGGCACGAAAGCAGTTGCCGTTTCGACACCTGCAGCGGTGATGAGAGATATCACCTGGCAGGATCTGGAAAGTGCCAATTTGGGGTTGGATCTCCGCTTTTTCAACAATGCGTTGGGTGTAACCTTTGACCTGTACCGTAGAGACACAAAGAACATGATCGTGCCTGGTGAGGGCGTATCCCTCACCTTTGGTGCCGGGGCACCCAAAGGCAACTTTGGCTCGTTGAGAACCGATGGGTGGGAAATAGCGCTGGATTACAATCATCGATTTGAAAACGGGCTGGGGATTAACCTGATGGGCTCATTATCAGATGCCGTCACCACCGTGCTTAAATATGGGGATACCCAGAGTGTGGACGGATGGTATGTAGGGAAGAAATATGGCGAGATATGGGGTTACAGAACCGACAGATTGTATCAGCAAAGTGATTTCATACTGGATACGGAGGGCAACCCGCAAAAGATCGTACTGACTGAAAACGAAAGCAAGAAATATGCCGGCAAGTCAGCCAACAAGCTTTCTGATCCAAACGGTGTCTATCAGCCTTTCTTACAGAACAGCTCCAATTTCTTTTTTGGACCCGGTGATGTGAAGTTTGTGGATCTGAACGGTGATGGAGAAATTGATGCCGGAAGCCGTCTCCTGGATGATCACGGTGACCTGGAAATCATTGGTAACTCCACCCCTCGTTTTGAATATGGCTTGCGTGTGGGTGCCGACTGGTATGGCGTAGATGCTTCCATCTTCCTGCAAGGAGTGGGTAGCAGGCAACTCTGGGGTGTAGGGTTCTTATCGACCCCCGGGTTCCACGCCTCCGATGGAGCCATGCCACAGGCTATCGCCGGTGATTTCTGGCGTGCTGACAGAACAGATGCATTTTATCCTGCTCCCTACAACATGGCAGGGAGCAACACAGGGAACAACATGCAGGTTCAGACCAAGTACCTGCTGGATATGTCCTATCTGAGAGTGAAAAACTTCACTATAGGCTACTCCCTACCCTCTTCGTTGTTGAATAAAATCATGTTGAACCAACTTCGTCTCTATGTTTCACTGGAGAATTTTTTCACGCTCGATCACCTGAGAGGCTTGCCCATCGATCCGGAAGAGATCGCCGGTTATTCCATGTTCAACGAATCAAACTACAACCTGGGTAGAACAGGTGTCGGAACACCTACATTCAAGAGTGGATCGGTAGGAGTACAAATCAATTTTTAAAAAACAGGAAAGATGAAAAACAAAATATTATTCAGCATCCTATTTACCATTTCAGTCTTGATCAGTGGTTGTTCAGATGTGCTTGAGAGACCACAACTCAATGACATGAATGATGATACCTTCTGGAGAAATGAGACCGATTTGCGCTTGTTTTCCAATGGATTCTACATCAACTATTTTGTGGGATACAACAATACCTGGGGTGTGGCGTATGCTCCGCTCAGAGGATATTACTTCAGTGATGATTTCTCCAATGCCAATGTGCAATCCAATTTTGAGTCGAGTGTACCCTCCAGCAGGGGGAGTACGTCTGAATCACCTAATATGTTGACGCAGTATGCCGGTCCGAACTGGAATTTTGCATGGGTACGAAAATCGAACCTCTTTATCAACCGGATAGAGAATATTGCCCAAGCAGAGCTGAGCGATGAAGCCTACAATCATTGGCTGGGCGTGGCCCGATTCTTCAAAGGATTTGAATACCACAGGCTGGTGAGCGTTTTTGGTGATGTACCGTATTACGAAACGTCATTCGAAGCCACTGATCTCGATCAGATGTATCAGGATAGAACCTCGCGTGGTGAGGTGATGGATCATGTCTATGACGACCTGTTGTTTGCCTTTAACAACGTGAGGTTAAACGATGGAGCCAATGTGCTGAACCGTTATGTGGTGGCAGGATTCATCTCCCGCATCATGCTGTTTGAGGGTACCTGGCAGAAATACCATCATAACGACCAGACCCGAGCTAAGAAATATCTTGAACTGGCTGTCGCAGCTGGTGATTTTGTGATCAACAGCGGGAATTATGACATCACATCCGATTTTAGAAGTCTCTTCGGGTCACAGGACCTGAAAGGAAACAAGGAGATGCTGATGTATCGTCATTATGATGCAGCACAAAACGTAACCCATCATGTGGCTTCCTATTCGAACGGGTATGAAAGTCAGATCCCATCGGCCAACCTGTCACTGGCAAAAGCATTTATCTGTGCAGATGGACAACCCTACCAGCTCTCGTCGGTGGAGCATGCGGATTCGTTGAACATCAGGAACATGATCAGGACGCGTGATCCCCGCTTCGAGGCTACCTTTCAGGATGTGCCCAAGGTTCAGTCTGCCACACTGCTTTATGCCAGCAAGTTTATTGACAGAACGGGACCCACATTCTGGAATTCGGGGAACATCCCCCCCATCTACAGCAGTAACACCAACACCAACGACGCACCGGTGATGCGCTATTCAGAGGTGTTGCTGAACTGGGTTGAAGCCAAAGCGGAACTGGCAACCATGGGTGGATCGTCCGTCACGCAGACAGACATCGACAAGTCAGTCAACAAGATCAGGAACAGGCCGCTTGATGCAGTGGCCATCTCGAAAGGTGTGCAAAAGACCGCACCCATGAGTCTGGCACTGCTCCCTGATGATCCTGCCCGTGATCCTGATGTACCTGCACTGATCTGGGAAATAAGACGTGAAAGAAGGATGGAGTTTGTATTTGAATACTCCCGTCTCCTGGATATAAAAAGATGGAAGAAAATCAGGTACATGAGTGCCACTGAAAACCCGGATAACCTGCTGGGATTGTGGATCAATGTGAAAGAAGAGATCCCGTCACTGCTCACATCAGAGAAGGTCAATCTGCTGAGAGTGAAAAAAGCGGATGGAACCATTGTCACTTATGATGGCACCAATGATGAGGAGATGGTTGGTTATTATCTGATCGAGAAGGCTGCTGACAGGCAGGCATTCGATGATCGTGTCTACCTGGCACCCGTGGGTAAGGCACAAATTGATCAATACCTGGACAAAGGGTATACTCTGACCCAGACACCGGGATGGAACTAATAGAGTGACACCTTTAAAGAAATAAGAGGGTGTATCACATTGTGATTTCACCCTCTTATATTTCCTATCCCCTGTCAGAATAATTGGATATGAACAACAACCTTTCAAGAGTATAATTATGAGAAAATTAGTGACAAGCATCATATTCTTTTTCGTGGTTTTCATGGGTGAATCCCAAACCTCATGGGTGCGCGTCAATCAGGTAGGTTATCTTGTGGATGATCCTAAAATTGCTGTATGGATCAGCAAAGAGCACCATCCCTGTCAGGCGTTTCAGGTGGTTGATACGGAAACAAATGAGGTGGTATTCACCAGTTCAGCTATCCTGAATACCGGAAAACAAGCGGCGTTCGAATCTTCGGCAAGGCTTGATTTCTCTGCCCTGAAAACAGCGGGAAGATACATAGTGAAAACAGGTAACATCGAATCGCCTGCTTTCCGTATAGGGGATGACCTGTATGCCGGTGCGGCTGAAATACCACTCCGGTATATGCGTCAGCAACGATGCGGATACAATCCCTTCCTGAAAGATTCCTGTCACCGGCATGATGCCATTTCAGTGGGTGATCCTGAAGGCAAAAGGGATGGCATCTATTTCAATACCACCGGTGGATGGCACGATGCTTCCGATTACCTTCAGTATGTGACTACTTCAGCCAATGCCGTATACCAGATGCTCTTTGCATACAGTCAACACCCACTGGCTTTTGAGGACCATTTCGATGCCGTCGGCCATGAAGGTGCCAATGGCATCCCCGACATCCTTGATGAAGCCAAATGGGGCCTTGACTGGCTTGTGAAGATGAATCCCGATGCAGAGACCTATTTCAACCAGCTTGCTGATGACCGTGATCATGTGGGGTTCACACTCCCCAACGAACAGAGGGTGGATTATGGCTGGGGTGCAGGGAAAGAACGACCTCTTTATTTTGTCAGTCCCGAACCACAGGGACTGTTCAGGCATAAAAACCGAAGTACCGGCATGGCATCCACACTGGGAAAGTATGCATCTTCTTTTTCACTGGGTGCCAAATTACTGGCAGACTATTATCCCGAATTCGCGGTGATGCTGCGACAAAAAGCTACAGATGCCTATAAAAAAGGGGTGAAGAACCCCGGGGTATCACAAACTGCACCCGGTGGAGCACCCTATTTTTACGAAGAAGATAACTGGGCTGACGATATGCAGCTGGCAGCTGCTGAGCTCTATGACACCTTCAGTGATCACAAATACCTGCAGGAGGCGATCAGCTACGGTCGGCGGGAGCCTGTGACACCCTGGATGGGAGCGGACTCGGCTCGTCATTACCAATGGTACCCCTTCGTGAACCTGGGTAACTATCACCTGGCGGTGCAGAACAGCGATTTACGGGCAAAAAAAGAGTTCATTCGGAATATGAGATCAGGATTGCAGAGAGTGAAGGATCGTGCGGCGGGCAATGCCTTTTTGAACGGGATACCCTTTATCTGGTGTTCCAACAACCTGACAGTCGCTTTTATCACCCAGTGTCGGTTGTATCATGAGATAACAGGTGATGATGCATTCCTGGAAATTGAGACAGCCATGCGCGACTGGTTGCTGGGTTGTAACCCCTGGGGCACCTCCATGATTGTGGGATACCCCTCCTACGGTGATACACCCACTGACCCCCATTCAGCCTTTACTCACCTGCATCAGATTCCTGTCACTGGAGGCATTGTGGATGGGCCCATCTATCATTCCATCTACAGCAACCTGATTGGCATCTATCTTGCCAACGAAGATGCCTATGCTCCCTTCCAGTCCGACAAGGTGGTCTATCACGATGATTATGCCGATTATTCCACCAATGAACCCACCATGGATGGTACCGCCTCGCTCACCTATTACCTGGGATACCTGAGCTCAAAGGCAATGCGAACAAAAAAGGTAGCCGGGGGTATTGTACGTGGTAATGCATCCAGGAAGCAGTTGTCACTAGTTTTCACAGGTCACGCATTTGCCGACGGCATCAATGTGATAGACGATGCATTGAGAAGAAACGAGGTGAAGGGTGCCTTTTTCCTGACCGGTGATTTCTACCGGAGATATCCTTCTGAAACCAGGAAACTGCAGAAGGGAGGACATTATCTCGGTCCTCACTCCGATAAGCACTTGCTCTATGCCGACTGGCAAAAGCGTGATTCCACACTGGTAACACGTGTCGATTTTGAAAAAGACCTGGGCGATAATTTCGCTGCCATGAAAAAAAACGGATTGACAATTGAACAGCCCTCCATTTTTTTGCCGCCCTATGAATGGTACAATCAGGAGATCAGCGATTGGGCACAATCAATGGGTGTCACAGTGATCAATTTCACACCGGGGACCACCTCCAACGCCGATTACACAACACCCGGGATGGAGAATTATTGCTCGTCGGAGACAATCTACCACAATATTCTACGTTACGAAGAGAAGCACGGGTTGAATGGTTTTATACTCCTGTTCCATATCGGTACGGATCCAAAACGAACCGACAAAATGTACAATCGGCTGGACGAACTGATTAAAGAGTTGATTAGCAGAGGATATCAATTCAAGAGGATAAACGATCTTATTGGATCTGCAAAGACAGAAACCAATCCGGTTCAGTTTTCACAAACAGATGAATAGGCGGGAGAGATACTCATTATTGATAGAACTGTTGGCAGATTCAAACGATCCATTGTTTTTTTCCTATTTTTGTAATACGATAATTATCTCTTTTGTAGTGGGCATGAAAACCATATATGTTGCATTCATCTTTCTCTCGCTGTTTCTTCAATCATTCTCACAGGATCTTGTTGATGATTCTCTGAAGCGAAGGCTCAGTAACTCGCTTACCTACATCTATATAGAGACCATGCTGCGACCGGGAAGGGTGACGGTGGATAGCATTGCAACGAATGAGAGAAAGAAAAGTATCGAGCTGTACACAAACCTCACCCTCTCCTACCTTCCCATGCGGGAGGAGCTGGTGCATCATATCTATGACAGCATCCGATACCATCTGCCTCCATCAAAGAAGAAATACCGCATCGGCGTCTTCTCCGATCAACAGGAGATCAGTCACCTTATCCCCAACTACTTTCGCACTACACAGAAGGCCAAAAACCGACGGATCGCACACAAGGTAAAAACACCCCTTGTGACCAACCTTTCAGCCCCGATAGCTACATTCGGCAAAGGGATGCAAAACAACCATATTGCCCTGTGGCAGAGTCACGGTTGGTATTACGAGCAGAAGCTGGGTCGATGGGAATGGCAGCGGGCACGCATTTTCCAGACCGTGGAGGATCTCTATACGCAGAGTTACGTGGTCCCTTTTCTGGTGCCGATGCTGGAAAATGCGGGTGCCAACGTGCTGTTACCCCGTGAGAGAGATTACAACACCACTGAGGTGATCATCGACAACGACAACAACCATGACGGAAGGGCTTACTCCGAGACCAACGGCAGGGAACGATGGCAGCAGAGTGACTCGGCAGGGTTCGCCAATCCCAGGAAGGTTTACCTGGATGGTGAGAATCCTTTCCGGATGGGCACAGCCCGGCAGATAAAGAGCATATCAAAAGGAGCTGAATCCATCGCCTCCTGGAATGTTGAGATACCACACAAAGGGAATTACGGACTGTATGTATCCTATCAGACCCGAAAAAACAGCAGCGACGATGCACGCTACACCGTTTATCATGCCGGCGGCAAAACCGATATCAGCGTAAATCAGCAGATGGGTGGCGGCACATGGATCTTCCTTGGTTATTTTGACTTTGAGGAAGGTGCCTCTCACAAAATAACCCTCACCAACAGAAGCCGTCGATCAGGTAAAATTGTCACGGCCGATGCAGTAAAAATTGGCGGTGGCATGGGTAATATCGCGCGCATGCCCCACCCCGCCGGTTTTGAAAGTGAGAACACCAAGAGTTCAGATAGTCTGGTACAAAAGGAAACCCTTATATCAAAGATAAACTACAGTCCCGAGGTAAGCGGCTACCCCCGTTATACGGAGGGGGCACGCTACTGGATGCAGTGGGCGGGCGTACCCGACAGTGTCTATAACAGAACGGAGGGCAAGAACGATTATACCGACGATTATGCGAGCAGGGGGGTATGGGTGAACTGGCTGGCAGGCGGATCCCCGGTGCTGCCCGCTGTTGAAGGGCTTCATATCCCGCTCGACCTGGCTTTCGCCTTCCATACCGATGCCGGCACCTTTTGGGGTGACTCCATCGTGGGTACGCTGGGTATTTACATGACACATCACAACGAGGAGCAATTCGAGAACGGTCGTTCGCGGTGGGCTTCCCGCGATCTCGCCGAGCTGATCATGGAGGAGATTGTGAGTGATATCAGGCGCGACTATGAACCGAACTGGACACGCCGTCATCTCTGGAACCGCTCCTACGCGGAAGCACGCCTACCCAACGTGCCGACCATGCTGCTGGAACTGCTCTCCCACCAGAACTTCGCCGATATGCGTTACGGGCTCGATCCCTCCTTCCGTTTCTCCGTAAGTCGTTCCATCTATAAGGGGATGCTCAAGTTCCTGTCATCACAGTATAACCGTCCATACGTGGTGCAGCCACTGCCGGTACACCATTTCACCACCCGCTTCACGGGTGAAACGGAGGCAACGCTCACCTGGGAGGCGACAAGTGACCCGGCAGAATCATCTGCCACACCCACGGGTTACATCGTCTACAGCCGCATCAACGGAAGGGGCTTCGATAACGGGATACTAGTGAATAGCAATCACTTCACCACACAGATAAAAAAAGATACGGTTTACAGCTTCAAGGTGGTGGCGGTGAATGAGGGAGGTAAAAGCTTCCCTTCGGAAATACTCTCAATGTGCCGTAAATCAGACCAAAAAGGAGAGGTGCTTATTGTGAACGGTTTCACCCGTGTCTCGGCACCCCACAGCTTCATCACCAGTGCGGACAGCATTGCCGGTTTCGCAGGAAGGGTGGACAATGGCGTTCCCTATATCGCTGATCACCACTTCATCGGTCAACAGAACGAGTTCCGGCGCATCGTCCCCTGGATGGATGATGACGCATCGGGCTTCGGCGACAGCAATGCCGACTACGAAACGACAAGGATCGCCGGCAATACGTTCGACTATCCCCTTCTGCATGGAGAGGCTTTCGCCGAGGCCGGATACTCTTTCGTTTCCTGTGCAGCGTCGGCCGTCTCAAACGGGAGTGTAAACCTGAACAACTATGGCACGGTGGACTGGATCCTGGGGAAGCAGCGGGAGTGGCGCATTGCCCGTGGAGCGAAACCGCTCCGTTTCAAGTCTTTCTCGAAGGAACAACAGCAGGCTCTCACCACCTTTTCTGACCAGGGTGGTAACATCATCGTGAGCGGTGCATTTGTGGGCACCGACCTGTGGGACAACCCATATGCCAGGAAAGAGGATCGGGAATGGGCACAGCAGACATTGAAATACAAATGGCGTAACAACAACGGTGCTGTCACGGGACAGATTAAGGCCGTGCCCTCTCCTTTTCCAGCCATACAGGGGAAATACCTGTACTATAATGAGCTGAACAGTGAGAGCTATGTGGTGGAGCATCCCGATGCCATTGAGCCTGCCGATGAAGATGCATTCACCATCTTCCGTTATAGTGAAAACAACCTGAGTGCCGGCATCCTCTATCAGGGAGAGAGGTACAACTGTTGCATCCTCGGGTTCCCGATAGAAGCGGTCAAAGGGCAGGAGAACCGCAGGAAACTGATCAACGAAATAATGGAAACAATAGACGAAAAGAATTAAGTTACTAAGTTACTAAGTTACTAATTTGTAAGCTGATAGCTGATCGCTGATCGCTGATTGCTGACAGCTGACAGCTTTAAAATAAAAATATGAAAACAATAGACGCATTTATCCTCTTCTCGGAGCCGGAGCAGGCTTTGAAAACTGTAGAGGAACTCAAACAATCGGCTGCCGTGAATAAGATATGGCTGCTGACCCCTGCCGGCATCACAGATAAGATTAAGGGATGTAAAAACATTGCCATAGACACACTGCAGAGCAGTGCCACGGTGAGGATGATCGCACAGAAATCGAAAGCCGATTACACGCTGATCTATCAGAAGTCCACCCTATTGAAACCGGGCTATTTTGCCCTGGAGCGCATGATCCGTATCGCGGAAGATAGCGGGGCAGGGATGGTCTACGCCGATTACTATGCCATCAGCAAAGGCATAAAGAAGAACCATCCGGTGATCGACTACCAGGAGGGGAGCCTGCGCGACGACTTCAATTTCGGCTCACTGCTGCTATACCATACCAAAGCGATCAAGAAGGCAGCGGCCAGAATGAAACATGAATCCTACCACTTTGCCGGTCTTTACGATCTGAGACTCAAAGTGTCACAAAAGCACCCGCTGGAACATATCAACGAGTATCTCTACACTGAGATCGAAGAAGATAACCGTGCATCGGGACAGAAAATATTTGATTATGTGGACCCCAAAAACCGCCAGCTGCAGATAGAGATGGAGCAGGCCTGCACGCAGCATCTAAAGGAGGTGGGTGCATACCTGAAACCCGCCTTCGAAACCATTGAATTCAACAGGGGTGATTTCGCCTATGAAGCATCGGTGATCATCCCGGTGCGTAACCGCATCAGAACCATCAAAGATGCCATCTCGTCGGTATTGATGCAGAAAACCGACTTTCCCTTCAACCTGATCGTGGTGGACAACCACTCCACCGACGGCACCACGGAGGCCATCGATGACTTCAAGGAAGATGCAAGAGTGATCCACCTCATCCCCCAACGGGACGATCTGGGCATCGGCGGTTGCTGGAACATGGGAGTGCATCACCCCCGATGCGGGAAATTTGCGGTACAGCTCGACAGCGACGACGTCTACAGAGGTGAAGATACCCTGCAGAAGATCGTCGCTGCCTTCTATGCACAAAATTGCGCCATGGTGGTGGGCAGCTATCAGATGACCAACTTCGAGATGGAGATGATCCCTCCCGGCATCATCGACCACAGGGAGTGGACCCCCGACAATGGACGGAACAACGCACTGCGCATCAACGGGCTGGGTGCACCCCGTGCCTTCTACACACCTGTGCTACGTGAGATAAAAGTGCCCAATACCAGCTATGGCGAGGATTATGCCCTCGGACTGAATATCTCGCGTCGTTACCAGATTGGCCGTATCTATGACGTCCTCTATCTTTGTCGCCGCTGGGAAGATAACAGCGATGCCTCCCTCGATATCGTGAAGATGAACGCACACAACCTTTACAAAGACAGGATAAGAACATGGGAACTACAAGCAAGGAAGAACATCAAATGAACGATCCGCTGATACATGTAGGTATTTTGCAGCAGCAGCCGGAAATACATTTCACGCTGCATTCAGCTTACAAATTAAAGGGAAAAACAGTTCCGCCGGGTGAGTACCGGGTGGAAACAGAGGGTGAAAAAATCATTTTCAACAATGAGATATTTGAGGAGATCACTTTCGAGTCGGATGATCTGCACAGTGACTCATTCCAATTGAAGGATGTGATCATCGGCCTCCACTTTCACTGGGAGCGTAGGGAGAACCAACGTTTTCAGGGAGGGTTGAAGTTCATCATGGAAGAAAACGGCATCACCGCCATCAACATCGTCGCCCTGGAAGACTACCTCAAGAGCGTGATCTCTTCCGAGATGAGTGCCACCAGCTCCGAAGAGCTGCTGAAAGCACATGCTATCATCTCCCGCAGCTGGCTGTTGGCACAGATCGAGAAAAACAAAGAGATAAAAGACAAATATCAGACCTCATTTGTAACACCCACAGAGATCGTCCGCTGGTACGACCGTGAGGACCATGCAAACTTCGATGTCTGTGCCGACGACCACTGCCAGCGCTATCAGGGCATCACGCGTCAGTCCACCCCCCTGGTGAGTGCGGTGGTCGATCAGACACACGGTAGGGTGATCACCTACGGTGATCGCATCTGTGATGCCCGTTTCTCGAAATGCTGCGGCGGCATCATGGAGAGCTTCGAGAACGCCTGGGAGCCCATCCCCCATCCTTACCTGCAGGGGAAAGCTGATTATACCGATGATGCTCCCCTGCCCGACCTGACGGTGGAGGAGAACGCCGAAGAGTGGATCCGCTCCTCGCCCCCTGCCTTCTGCAACACAGAGGATGCTGCTGTGCTCACACAGGTGCTCAACGACTACGACCGTGAAACCGCCGACTTCTACCGCTGGAAAGTGGTCTTCACACAGGAAGAGCTCTCTGCCCTCATCCGGGAGCGCTCCGGCATCGACTACGGCGAGATCATTGACCTGGAACCGCTCGAAAGAGGCACCTCGGGACGGATCATCCGGCTGAAGATCATCGGCACGGAGCGGGTGATGACCATCGGCAAGGAGCTGGAGATACGGCGCACCCTCTCCCCTTCTCACCTCTACAGCTCCGCCTTCGTGGTCGACGTGGAGGAGGAGAACGAGGAGGGGATCCCACAGCGGTTCACGCTCACCGGTGCCGGCTGGGGTCACGGCGTAGGGCTCTGCCAGATCGGCGCGGCCATGATGGCGGCGAAGGGTCACAGCCATACAGCGATCCTTGAGCACTATTTTCCCCACACAACAATCGAAAAAAGATACTAAACAACAATCAGGATGAAGAAAAAAACAGGCTCCCCCTGGAGCTGGATACCCACCCTCTATTTCGCCGAGGGACTGCCTTATGTGGCGGTGATGACCGTCTCGGTGATCATGTACAAACGTTTCGGGCTCTCCAACACCGATATCGCCCTCTACACCAGCTGGCTCTACCTCCCCTGGGTGATCAAACCGTTCTGGAGCCCTTTCGTGGATATCCTGAAAACAAAACGGTGGTGGATCGTCGCCATGCAGCTGCTGATCGGTGCCGGTCTGGCAGGCATCGCCTTCACCCTGCCCACCCCCTTCTACCTGCAGGCATCACTCGCCTTCTTCTGGCTGATGGCCTTCAGCTCGGCCACCCACGACATCGCTGCCGACGGCTTCTACATGCTGGCGCTCGATGACTCGCAGCAATCCTTCTTCGTGGGTATCCGCAGCACTTTTTACCGCCTGGCCATGATCTCAGGTCAGGGTCTGCTGATCATCCTGGCGGGATCCCTGGAGAAAACGACAGGAAAAATTCCGCTCGCCTGGAGCATCACCTTCTTTATTATGGCGGGGCTCTTCATCGCCTTCATGGTCTACCATCGCTTTCTACTGCCCCGACCAGCTGAAGATACAGGTAAGGAAGCAGAGACGCCGAGGATGGTGCTCATCGAGTTTGGCAATACCTTTAAATCATTCTTCACCAAAAAAGGGATTGGCCTGGCCATCGCCTTTATCCTGTTGTATCGACTGGCTGAGGCGATGCTGGTGAAGCTGGCCTCCCCTTTTCTGCTCGATGCACGTGAGATCGGGGGACTAGGACTGGGTACGCAGGAGGTGGGCCTGGTCTACGGGACAGTGGGTGTGATTGCCCTCACCCTGGGTGGCATCATCGGTGGCATCGTAGCCTCCCGCAACGGTCTGAAGCACTGGCTGTGGCCTATGGCGCTGGCCATCACCCTGCCCAATGCCGCCTATCTCCTCCTCTCCCACTATCAGCCCGACAGTTTCCTCTGGGTGAACATCGCGGTGGCTATTGAACAGTTTGGCTACGGTTTCGGCTTCACCGCCTACATGCTCTATCTGATCTATTTCTCGCAGGGTGAACACAAGACGGCTCACTACTCCATCTGTACCGGCTTCATGGCCCTGGGCATGATGCTGCCAGGTATGGCTGCGGGATGGATTCAGGAACAGCTGGGATATGACCGTTTCTTCATCCTGATCATGCTGCTCACCATCCCCACACTGATCCTTATCCCTTTCCTGAAGGTGGACAGTGAGTTCGGGAAGAAGAAAGAGACCTTGCCGGCCAATGAAATGACATCGGAAGAATAAAACTTCAAAATGAGAAAACATATGAACCAGAAAAGAGAACTCACAAGAGGGTTGCTATGGTTGCTATTGTGTTGTAGCATGTTCTCAGGCACACCGGCATGGGCGCAGAAGATAAAGGTGAAAACAGGGATTGAAATGCTGAAAGAGTCCAATTTCAAGCTCCTGAAAGGCAAGAGAGTGGGATTAATTACCAATCCAACCGGCGTTGACAACCAACTGAGGTCGACCATCGACATCCTGCACAGAGCACCCAATGTGCAGCTAGTAGCGCTCTACGGACCTGAGCATGGCGTGCGCGGCGATGTGCATGCGGGTGATAAGGTATCCGACTTCAAAGATCCTAACACAGGTGTGCCTGTCTACTCACTATACGGATCCACACGGAAACCGACGAAAGAGATGCTGGAGGGTGTTGAGATGCTTGTGTACGATATCCAGGATATCGGCTGTCGCTCCTACACCTATATCTCCACACTCTACCTGGCCATGCAGGCGGCAGCGGAAAACAATATCGACTTCGTGGTGCTGGACCGTCCCAACCCGTTGGGAGGGCTCAAGGTGGAGGGCAACGTGGTGGAGGAGGGATTCATCTCCTTCGTCAGCCAACTGAAGATCCCATACCTCTACGGTCTCACCTGTGGTGAGCTGGCTGAGATGATCAACGGGGAGGGGATGATCACACAGCCCTGCAAACTGACAGTGGTGAAGATGAAAAAATGGCGCCGCAAGATGCACTTCGGGGATACGGGGTTGCCCTGGGTACCCACATCCCCCCATATCCCGTTCGCTCACTCAGCCTATTTCTACCCTGTGTCGGGCATCCTGGGGGAGCTGGGATATCTCTCAATCGGCGTGGGCTACACCCTCCCCTTTGAGATGTTTGCCGCTGAATGGATCGACGCTGAACAGTTTGCCGGGGCACTGAACGCGAAACGACTGCCGGGGATCACCTTCCGCCCCCTCCACCTGAAACCCTACTATGCAGTGGGACAGGGCAAAAACCTGCAGGGGGTGCAGGTGCACCTCACCGATTTCAGCAAGGCGCGCCTGTCGGATATTCAGTTCCACGTGATGGAGGTGGCTGCACAGCTTTACCCGGGGTACAAAGTGTTTGATCACGCGCCGGAGAACAGGTACGACATGTTCGATAAGGTGTGCGGCAGCGATCAGATCCGCCGGGCGTTCAGCCTGAACCACCGCTTCGCGGATATTGAGGCCTACTGGACCAAAGATGAAGCATCTTTCAGAAAGCAATCGAAAAAATATCATTTTTACCGTTGAAATAGTAAAACCTATGAATCGAGTAACAACCGGAACAGAATCGTCCAGACTACTCTCCCTCGACATTATCCGTGGCATCACCATCGCCGGTATGATCATGGTAAACAACCCCGGCTCCTGGAGCTCTGTCTACACACCCCTTCGCCATGCGCACTGGCACGGGCTCACACCTACCGACCTGGTCTTTCCCTTCTTCATGTTCATCATGGGGGTCTCCACCTACCTGTCGCTGCGCAAGTTCAACTTTGAACCCACCCCAGCTGTCATCTGGAAAATCATGCGTCGCACCATCCTCATCTTCGTGATTGGATTGGCACTGGGATGGTTCGGGCAACTCATGCGGGGACTGGCTGCAGGTGAGTCCCTCGCCATTGCAGCATCCCACTTTGACACCCTCCGCATCCTGGGAGTACTGCAACGATTGGCATTGGCCTATGGTTTTGCTGCACTCGCAGTTGTGCTGATGAAAGGCAAACAACTGCACTGGCTAATCGGCATCCTGCTGCTGGGCTACCACCTGCTCCTTCGTTTTGGCAATGGGTATGAGATGTCGGAAGCAAATATCATCGCGGTGGTCGACAGGGCACTCTGGGGTACTGCACACATGTACAAGGATACCACACCGGAAGGGGTACGAATAGCCCTTGACCCCGAGGGTCTGCTCAGTACCCTCCCCTCAATCGCCCACGTGCTGATCGGCTTTCTCTTCGGCAAGGTAATTGCCGAGCACAAAGATAACCACAAGCGGGTGGAGAAGCTGCTTATCTGGGGAACGCTCCTGGCCTTTTCCGGTTTGTTGCTGCAGTATGGCTGTCCCATAAACAAGAAGATATGGAGCCCCTCCTTCGTCCTCACCACCACCGGCTTCGCGGCACAGATGCTGGGGTTGCTCATCTGGATCATCGATATCCGCAAAAAAAAGAGGTGGAACCGCTTTTTTCACGCCTTCGGGGTGAACCCGCTGGTCATCTACCTCTTCGCGGGGGTGATGGCCAACCTGCTCTCCAGCATCCGGTTCGGATGGCAGGGAGAGGTGATCTCTATCAAGGGTTTCGCTTATGAAGTGCTGCTGCGGCCATGGGTCGGCGACTATTTCGGGTCGTTGCTCTTCGCACTGCTCTTCATCACTCTATGCTGGCTATTCGGATATATTCTGTACAAAAAAAACATCTATATCAAACTATAAAGGGCGGCTGGTGGTTAATAGAACAGCAAACAGAAAGCAATGAATCAGAGAACAGCAAGAAACATACTGATTGCCGACAGCGGGGCGACCAAGACCGACTGGTGCCTGGCACATGACGGAGAGATTCTGCAGCGATTCTCCGGAACGGGTATCAGCCCGGTTTATCAGACGGAAGAGGAGATTGCAGAAGAGATCCGGCTACAGGTTATGCCGCATCTGAAAGAGAGTGAGATCCATTCGATTCACTTTTACGGCAGTGGGTGCATCCCGGGGAAGACGATTCTCGTCGAGAACGCCCTCTACCACTCATTTCCTATAAGAGACATCCATGTCTACAGCGATCTGATTGCTGCGGCACACAGCCTCTGCGGTCACAATGCAGGCATCGCCTGCATCATGGGTACCGGAAGCAACTCCTGCGAATGGAACGGCAGCGAGGTCATTGCACAGGTGTCCCCCCTCGGTTTCATTCTGGGTGATGAGGGCAGTGGTGCCGCGCTGGGAAGGCAGCTGCTGGGTGACGCCCTGAAGAACCAGCTCACACCGGGATTGAGGGAAAAGATGCTGGAGGAGCTGCAGCTCACCCCTTCCCTGATCATCGACAAGGTCTACCGCCAGCCTTTTCCCAGTCGTTTCCTTGCCAGCCTCGCACCTTTCCTTCTCAACAATATTGCTGACAAGAGCATCCGTAGGATCGTGAGCCGGGGCTTCTCCGATTTCTTTGAACGCAATGTAATGCAATATGATTACCGAAAGCAGGAGGTACATTTCGTCGGTTCAATCGCCCGGCATTTCTCTGACATACTCAGAGAGGTAGCAGCAGATAAAGAGATTGTGATCGGTAAGATTGAGCAGTCCCCCATGAATGGTTTAATCAATTTTTTACAATAACTGAAACATCCCAAATCAAACATCGACATGACATTTATCAGAATAACGGAGCAGGAATCGCATTACAACGATCTGGAGCAAAAAACGGTGCATGAGATACTGACCGGTATCAATGAAGAGGACCGGAAAGTGGCTCTGGCCGTGGAGAAGACGATCCCGGAGGTTGAACGTCTGGTCACCGGCATCGTGGAACGGATGCAGCGTGGCGGTCGCCTGTTCTACCTGGGTGCAGGCACCAGCGGACGACTGGGGGTGCTTGATGCTTCGGAGATACCTCCCACTTTCGGTATGCCCAACAGTTACGTGATCGGCCTGATCGCAGGAGGAGATGATGCCCTGCGCAACCCGGTGGAGCATGCCGAAGATGACTATGACAAGGGATGGGAGGACCTGATGGAGCATAAGATCGGCAGGGATGATGTGTTGGTGGGAATAGCTGCCTCCGGTACCACTCCCTATGTGATTGGAGCGCTGCGTCGTGCCCGTGAGAAAGGGATCCTCACCGCCGCCATCAGCAGCAACCCCGGATCACCGGTCGCAGCAGAAGCAGAGATTAAAATTGAGCCGGTGGTGGGACCGGAGTATGTGACCGGCAGCACCCGCATGAAATCAGGGACGGCACAGAAGATGGTGCTCAATATGATCACCACCACCACCATG
>Ga0334901_1001428_pt1 | contig 25148 bp, 16 predicted proteins | sample GraSluR3_MG_3_FD_207216 | JGI IMG/M metagenome (GOLD analysis project Ga0334901, IMG submission 207216) | Sludge microbial communities from methane-producing bioreactor in Wageningen University, Netherlands - Granular Sludge_15_08-R3 | ecosystem: Engineered > Bioreactor > Anaerobic >... | reverse complement strand
TTTGCTTTTTACCCTCATTTCACTACTTTTGGCTTTCATTCAAAAACCTGACCTGATTGGAAGAACAATACCTCATAAAAGGATTAAAAACCCGAAACAAGGTAGTTTTCGATTTTATTTTTCAGTATTATTATGCCGGATTATGTGCTTACTGTGAACGAATTACAGGAAAACAGGAAGTAGCCGAAGATATTGTTCAGGAGTTGTTTATGACACTATGGATTAAGCACGAACAAATTAAAATCACCTCATCACTTAAAAATTACCTGTTTGCTTCGGTGAAAAACCGTTCGCTCGACTTCCTGAAACGTGAACAGAGAAAATCACATAAATTAGAGCATATTGCCGAAAAACAGGAATTGCCTGAAAACCTCTCATCGTTATGGTTTGCCGAGGCTGAATTACAGGCTGTGGTTGAAAAAAGCATGGAAAAACTTCCGCCCCGCTGCCGGGAGATTTTTGAGCTCAGCCGGTTTGAAGGGTTAAAAAACCAGGAAATTGCCGACAAACTGGGCCTTTCCAGACGAACCGTTGAGCTTCAGGTAAGCAACGCTCTCAAACAACTCCGCACCGATTTAAAAGATTATTTGCCGCTGTTTTTGCTGATGTATTTGTTTCAATAATTCGACAACCACCTGCGTTTCATCAGGGCTTCGTCCCCCTTTGATTGCTATGCATGTAATGGAATTCATAGCTCAATATCAAAGGGGGCCAGGGGGATTGAAAGCACGCAAAAAAATTTTTATCTTCATTTCAATATGTGTATTTTCCCACCCGTTCGTCTAACAATTACAATGCGCCAAAAAGCGCATAACAAAAAGCAATAAATGAAGCATAATCATATAGAAGAATTGATTCCCTCCTGGTTCGAAGGCACATTAAGCCCGGAGGAAAGGGAAAAGGTAGAACAGTGGAAGGCAGTGTCTGAGGAGAATCGGCAAATTTTTGCCGATTCCCTTAGAGCCTGGGAAGGCATGGAGCAACTGCGGCGCATGAAAAAATACGATCCCGAAAAAGCCATACAGCAAGTCCATTCCAAAATAGAAAAACAGAAAAAAATCCGGGTACTGGATATTTTCCAGAAAGTGGCAGCCGTGCTTATTCTGCCCCTTATTGCTGCAATCCTCTGGTTTGCAATGGAAAAACCGCAAAAAACCGGCGAACCTTTTGTAGCATGGCACACGTTGGAAATCCCGGCGGGCATGCGTTCGGAGTTTTATCTTCCCGACAGCACCAAGGTTTATCTCAACTCTAAAACCAGCCTCAGCTATCCGCTGGTTTTTAACGACACCATTCGCGAGGTAAAACTCCTCGGCGAAGCTTATTTTGAAGTGACTGAAAATAGAGAAGTTCCGTTTATTGTCAATACCGGAAGAATTAATATTGAAGTCACCGGTACTGAATTTATTGCCACCAGGTACCCACACGAAGAACTTACCGAAATTGTTCTGGTTGAAGGAGGAATTAACCTCTTCCAGGGTGATTATCGCACCAATAAAAAAGACATTGTTCAGTTGAAGCCCGGAGAAAAAATATTTTGCCTGGACAGCGATAATGAAATGACAATTGATAAAGTAAATACAAAAAAATATAAAGCCTGGAAAGAGGGCGTACTTGTTTTCAGGGACGATCCCATGCCTGAGGTGGTTCGTCGCCTCAACCGCTGGTTTAATGTGGATATTCAACTTGAAGGTCCGGAACTGAAAGGGTGGGCCTACACAGCTACTTTTGAAGATGAATCGCTTGAACAGGTACTCGAGTTGCTTAAAATATCAGCGCCTGTTGATTATATGATCAAACGAAGAGAAATGAAAACCGATAAAACCTTTAGCAAAATGGAAATTGTAATAAAACAAAAATAGCATGAACTAAAAAAGGGATGCCTTTAAGCATCCCCTTGTGTACTTTTCGCCTTTCTCTTTCCTGGCCGAAAGGAAGGGCATTAATAACCAATTTATTAATTTAAAAGCATGTAAATTTATGAAATTTTTATGTAAGAACTGGCCCAAATTGAAAAAACTATGGGCCGCAAAAATGTTTCGAAGTATGAGGTTAACATTGTATGCTTTAATCCTCGCCGTGGTTCAGGGCTACGCACTCAGCGGTTATGCCCAGGCAACCAAACTGAACCTGAACATGGAAAACTCCACCGTGCGTGAAGTTTTGCTGGAAATCGAAAACATGTCGGAGTTCCGGTTTTTGTACAACAGCAAAATGGTGGATGTGGACCGCACTGTAAGTGTTGAATTTAAAAACCTGACCATCGACAAGGCCCTTGACAGGCTTTTTAAAGACACCGATGCTGCCTACCGGATTATCGACCGCCAGGTGGTTTTATTCTCAAAACATGAACCGGTTTATGAAACCGTTAACTTACAACAGCAACCCGCTCTTTCCGGCAGAGTTTCCGACGCAGCGGGTCAACCACTGCCCGGTGTGACCGTTGTGGTAAAAGGCACCACGCAGGGAACAGTTACCAATGCCGACGGTAACTACTCGCTTTCCAGCATTCCCGAAAATGCAACATTGGTGTTTTCTTTTGTGGGGATGAGGACGCAGGAGATTGACATCGCAGGACAACAAACCATCAACATCGTAATGCAGGAGGAGACATTGGGACTGGATGAAGTCATTGTTATTGGTTATGGAACAGCCAGGCGTAAAGATTTTACCGGATCGGTAAGTTCACTTAACATTGAAAACTCATCGGTTGCGTTATTGCCGAATACTAATGCACTGGAGTCACTGAAAGGAAATATTTCAGGGTTAAATATTGGACCTACCAACTCGGCAGGAGGAGAACCAAGTATGCTAATACGTGGGCAAAACTCAATCAGTGGCACGAATGACCCTTTAATTGTACTGGATGGAGTTATATTTCTGGGAAGTCTGAATGATATAAATCCAAATGATATTGCAAATGTTGATATTTTAAAAGATGCGGTATCGTCAGCAGTGTATGGATCCCGTTCGGCAAACGGTGTAATTGCCATAACAACAAAAAGAGGGCATTCCGAAAAACCTGTAATTACATTTAATATTTCATCCGGAATTCAGACATGGCAGGACAAACCAACAATGATGAAAGGTGAGAAATGGATAGAGGTTGTTAACGCCCGAAACCAATATCCTGAAGGAACAACTTCGTGGTTGAAAACCGGAGAACTCGAAAACCTTGCTGAAGGTAGAGAAAGAGTTTGGCTGGATGAAGTAACTCAGGTAGGTGTAGTTCAGGATTATCAATTGGCAGTTTCGGGAGCGGCAAAGGGCGTTAACTATTATTTATCGGCTAACTACGATAATCATAAGGGAGTAGTAATTGGTGATGAATTTGACCGCTTGTCTGTTTTAGGAAAAATCAACACTGATATTACCAGTTGGTTGAAACTGGGTGTTGATGCAGCTTATTCAAGGCGCGACTATTCGGGATTTGCTGCCAATATTGGTACTGCACAGGTAATGTCACCCTACGGCGTAATGTACAGGGATGATGAAAAAAATTTAGAAAAATATCCTTACACCCAATCCGGAAATAATCCTCTGTGGGGAGTTGATGACAATACCAGGGATAATCAGGATATTCTGCAGAGTCTTAGGCTGAATTCCAATCTGGAGGTAACTGTGCCTTGGATAAAAGGTCTGAGTTACCGGATTAATTTTCTGACAAATTTAGACCAGAGACGTCAGGGTGAATTCTACTATGAGGATTACTATATAGCAGAAGGTGAAGGATTGCATCGATATCAGCCATCTGTAGTAGTAAATTATCTCACGAATGCAAATGGATATCTTCAAAACGACAGAACATTCAGTTATGTTTTCGACAATATTCTGGCCTATAAAAATACATTTGGCGATCATAGTGTTGACGTTACACTGGTTGCAACCCGTGATTATCAAAAATACCAGATGGTGAACACTACCGGCAGCGACTATTCCGCAAACGGAAGTACTACATTGGGAATGTGGGGCCTACATAAGGCTACGGTACAAAAAGTAAATTTAGATGCTTACGAAAGAGCTAATATTGGCTATCTGGGCAGATTAAGTTACTCTTACCTTGACAGGTACTTTTTGACAGGATCCTTCCGGCGTGATGGGGCATCTGTTTTTGGCGCTGACAACAAATGGGCCAACTTTGCTGCGGCTGGTGCTGCCTGGAGAATTACCAATGAAAGTTTTATGGATGGAGTAGCATCATTAAATGATTTAAAACTCAAAGTTTCATGGGGGCAAAACGGAAACCAGGGAATCGATCCTTATTCTACATTATCACAAGTTGCCAACGGTGCTTCCGGTGGTTACAGATACCAGTTTTCCGATAATCCGGGATATATTTATTATGGACTGGTCCAAAGCACTCTTGGAAATTATGATTTGGGTTGGGAAAGTACCGAATCCTGGAACACTGGATTTGAATCGGCCTGGTTGAATAATCGTTTGTTTGTTGATTTGGACTTATATTTTTCGAAAACAACCGATCAGATTTTTACGCGGAATATTCCTGTGATGACTGGGTTTAAAACAATTACAACCTCAATGGGACAAGTTAATAACAGAGGTATTGAATTAACCTTACGTTCTATCAACATTCAGAATAGTAATTTTAAATGGTCTTCACAGGTTACTTTCTGGAAAAACCAGAATAAACTTGTTCAACTTTATGGCGAGGATATAGACGGAGATGGTGTGGAAGACGATGATATTGCCAACAGCCTTTTTATTGGAAAATCTTTGGGGGCAATATTTGGCTATAAACAAATTGGAATTGTGCAGGAGGATGATACTGAGTATATTGATTTGACAGGAGCTACTCCTGGTGCACCAAAATATGAAGATATTGACGGAGAGCCTGGTATCACAGCAGATGACCGTACTATTCTTGGGTACGAAAAAGAAAATTTCAGGCTGAATATGAGCAATACTTTTTCATACAAAAATTTTGAACTTTATGTTTTGATGTCTGGTGTATTTGGAGGGAATGATTATTTTCTTCAACCAAACAGTCAGGCATACTTAACTTCAGGTACCGGGCTTTTTAATGCCAATATGACTTATAAACCTTACTGGACACCTGAAAACCCGAGTAATGTTTATCCATCGGCTACTTTTTCGGGTGACGGTCGTTTTCTTGGATTACAATCAAGAGGTTTTTTAAGAGTACAGGATATAACGTTATCTTACAATTTCAATCCGCAGTGGTTAAAGGAATCTAAAATCAATTCATTCAGATTGTTTCTTGCCGCCAAAAACGTGGCCACTTTAACTAACTGGGATGGTGGTGACCCTGAAACAGGAGCAACATACCTTTCGGGGACATTCCCAGTCATGTCAACTTATTCACTGGGTTTAAACATTAGCTTTTAATTAAAAAAAACAACAATTATGAAAAAGATAAAATATTTCTCCATAATACTATTGTTGCTGCTGATATCCTTTACTGGTTGTGAAAAAGATAATATTTTTCTGGCAGAGGACCCGGTAACTTTTTATACAATTGACAATGCTTTCTCAACCTCGGCCCAGGTCGATCAGGTTTTGGTCGGTATTTATTCCCACATCAGGGATTTGTGGGCAAATCCCACTGAAGCTCGCTGGATTTTTGACTGGAAAGGAAAAGGAACAGACATGTATGATGTACCTGTAATCAGGCGCGGAAACACGTTTAGTGATTATAGTAACATAAATCCTGACCATGATACCTTTTATCAGGTTTATTCAACCTGGTACTATGTAATTTCAAGGGCAAACCTTGCTATTTATGCAGCAGAGCTACCGGAAATTTCGTGGGGTTCAGACGAAGAAAAAGCTTATGCTTTGGCACAGGCCCGCTTTTTTAGAGCATTTGCTTATCGTAACCTTGGTGAATTATTTGGCGGGGTACCGATTGTCACTGAAATTTCCACTTCTCCGCGTTACGATTTTGAACCTGTTTCCCGTGTAGCTACCTATCAGTTTGCAATTGACGAAATGAAAGCTATTGAAAATGATATGCCTGAAACAACAATTGCCGGGGGACGTTTAGTTCGTGGAGCTGTTCAGCATAACCTTGCTGAACTATATCTGGCATTGGGTATTCAGTTAGAAGAAGAAGGGAATAGTGGAGAGGCGCAAACCGCTTATAACAACTCTGTTTCTTATGCAAATACTGTAATTGACGGAGGTCTTTACAGTTTAATGGATTCAAGATTTGGAACCCGTGCAAACGAACAAACTGTGCTAATTGACATATATAAAAATGGGGTATTCAATGAAACTGAAAAAGTTGACACTTTGCAGTTGACACCTAATTATTACTGGGATTTGTTCCAGGAGGGTAATGTAAATTACCAGGACGGGAATAATGAAAGTATCTGGACCTTACAGGTAGATTATGAAGCTTATCGTGCTGAAGACGGAAAATCAAAACTGAATTATGCACGTACTTATGGCCCTGTATTTCGTGATATAGCCGGTGCTCACACAAACGGGACACTGGAAGATGTTGGCGGAAGAGGTATTTCACAGATAAACATTACCATGTATGCCCGCGATGAAATTTACGAAGGAAAGTATGCCGAAGATTTGCGGAATTCTGAAATTGTATTCCGCCGTCGCTTCAAAGGAAATGTAGAAACTTCACCATACTACAGGCAAATTGTTCCCTGGAACGTTATGTATGGTATGGATAAAGATGCTGTTACAATACTGAACAATACAAGTGAAATTTATCCCATCTCATGTAAAATTGCTGCAGACAAATTCACAGGAGTTGAAGATGGAGAAAACCGCAGTAATCTATTTCGTGATGATTATATCATCCGATTGCCGGAAACTATCCTGCTAAGAGCAGAAGCTAAACAGCGACTTGGCGACCATGCAGGTGCAGCTGCAGACGTAAATCTGCTAAGAGAAAGGGCTCAATGCAGCTATCTTGTTACTGCAGCAGACATGGATGACAATTTCAACACAATACTCGATGAACGTGCGAGAGAACTGGTTTATGAAGAATGTAGATGGAATACCTTGCTTAGAATGGGAGGAAATATTGCCGTTGAACGAATCAGAAATTATGCACACTGGCCGGAAACAGAAGCCACACTCAACTTTAATTACAATTTGTGGCCAATTCCACAAACAATTATTGATACAAATACAGATGTGATGATTGAACAGAATCCTGGTTGGCAAGGAAAATAGTTTAAATCTATTGTGTGATGACTGCCTGTTTTTATATCCTTCTGTAAAGGATCGAAAAACAGGCAGCTTTTTTAAAATATAACACAAACTGACATAAAGGTTACAAAATCAGGAAAATGCGCACCGGATTGGCTGTATTATTTTTCATTTGTGCATGAACAAAGTTTCCGGGAGGGAAAAATGCCCTTCTAAATCTGAATGTATTCCTTTTTATGGTTCGAAACAAAAATGTAAAAATTCAATCAATTAATAATTTCAATTAACATATCATGAACTCAACAAAGAGAAGCTGGTATCCTGTTGCAATAGCGTTGCTGTTTGTAATAATCAGTTGCGAAAAACCCGCAGATACAGAAAAAAACAGTTCAAATATTACTATCGATCAGGTTCGGGAGGAATTCCGGAATCCACCCCGTGAATACGGTGTTAACTGCTGGTGGTGGTGGCTTAATGGGAATGTAAACAAAGCTGCAATCACAAAAGATTTGGAAGCCATGAAATCCCGGAATTTTCAGGGAGCGATGATTTTTGACGCCGGAGGCCATAATCAAAGAGGAAACAAAGATATACCTGCTGGTCCTTTGTTTGGTTCGGATGAATGGAATAAACTGTTCGTTTTTGCCCTCGACGAAGCCAAAAGACTGGAGCTTGAGATGGGCTTTAACATTCAAAGCGGATGGAACCTGGGAGGTCCCAGGGTAACTCCGCAATACGCAGCAAAGCAGATTACCTTTTCCGAAACAAAAATTACAGGCAATAAAAATGTTTCAGTAAAGTTAGAGTTACCCAATAGCAGAAACGATTTTTATAAAGATATTGTGGTGCTTGCCTTTCCGGTTAACGATGCCCGAAAAACGAATGATCTTATTGCTGATTTGGATTTAAAACTGGGTTACCATGAACTGGGGGGTTCTGCTCCGGATACCCGGTTTTTACTGACGAACACACCCCGCAGTAACACAAGGTCGCAGGTTGGAACCAGTTATATTGTAAAAAAGGAAGATATCCTGAATCTGACTTCCCGGATGGATGCCGAAGGTCGCCTGGACTGGCAGGCTCCTGAGGGGCAGTGGAGCATTTTAAGAATCGGATATACCTGTACCGACTCCCATGTCTCTACTTCCAGTGGCGACTGGCAGGGAAGTGTACTGGATTACATGAGCAAAGAGGCATTCGATTTTTACTGGAACGATGTGGTGGAACCCATTTTTGAAGCAGCCGGTGATCATGTGGGAACAACGCTAAAATACATGGAGACCGATAGCTGGGAGTGTGGCGGAATGAACTGGACCGATAATTTTGCTGAAGAATTTATGCAATACCGGGGGTATGATTTGATGAATTATTTGCCTGTTGTGGCCGGTTATGTCATTGAAGACATTGAAACTTCCAACGCTTTTCTGGCCGATTTCCGAAAAACACTAGGAGATTTGGTTGCATTCAACCACTACGCCGTATTCCAGGATTATGCCCATAAATACAATATGGGTATTCAACCTGAGTCTGCCGGTCCGCATGCCGGCCCGATGGATGGAATAAAAAACTATGGCTTTAACGATATTGTAATGAGTGAGTTCTGGTCGCCGTCTCCACATCGTCCGAACCCGGAAAACAGGTTTTTCTTAAAGCAGGCGTCGTCTGCGGCACATATTTACGGCAAAAAGATTGTTGGTGCAGAGTCGTTTACCACAATTGGTCCCCACTGGAACGACGAGTTGTGGCACGACCAGAAATCCGCATTCGACCACGAAATTTGTGCAGGACTGAACCGGATGTATTTTCACACGTTCACCTGCTCGCCTCCTGAAATGGGATTACCCGGGCAGGAATATTTTGCGGGAACCCATGTAAATCCTCAGGTTACATGGTGGGAGCAGTCGGGAGCATTCATCGACTATATGCACCGCACACAATCTGTTGTTCAGGAAGGTAAATTTGTGGCCGATGTGCTTTATTATTACGGCGACCACGTGCCGAATGTATTTCCTTATAAACATTCAGACCCGGCCGGTGTGATGCCCGATTTTGATTACGATGTGACTGATGAAACCATTTTTCTGCAGTTAAAAGTGGAGGACGGAAAAATTACCGTTCCCGGCGGGGTGAAATATCGCATCCTGGTTTTACCCGACCATAAAGTATTGTCGCTTGCCGTGCTGAAAAAGACGGAAGAATTATTGCAGCAGGGTGCAACGGTTTTAGGTGACAAGCCGATAGGAATGGTTAGTTTAGTGGGTGGAGCTGAAGCACAACAACAATTTCAGGAACTGGCTGATAAAATCTGGGGTGAGACACCATCAGGGAAAGATGAAAAACCATATGGAAACGGAACAGTTGCCTGGGGAATGACGGCGCGAGATTATATCCTTTCAAAAGGGATACCGGCTGATTTCGATATTTTGGAAAACGACAGTAAAACCGATTTCGATTACATTCACTATACCATTGGTGAGAGCGATGTCTATTTTGTGACCAACCAAACCACTGAACGGCAAAAAGTAAACGCCCGGTTCCGGGTCGCTGGGAAACAACCCGAATTGTGGGATGCCCTGACAGGGGAAATTCGTGAAGCCAAAGCTTTTTCCCAACAAGATGGCTTGACAACTGTTCCGCTGACATTGGAACCCTACGGCGCGGTTATGGTAGTGTTCAACAATTCAATTTCTGCAAATGTGCAAGGCCCGGCGCAACGAAATTATCCCGATTTTGAAACACTGGAAGAAATTACCGGAGAATGGACGGTCAGCTTCGATCCCGTATGGGGCGGTCCCGGTTCGGTTACATTTCCTGAGTTGACAGACTGGACACAGCATCCCGATGACGGAATTAAATACTACTCCGGCCCCGCAGTTTACACCAAAACTGTTCAAATCGGTTTTGAACCTCAAAAAAACAAACAATACTTTTTAATTTTGGGAAGCGTAAAGGATGTTGGGATTGCGGAAGTAAAAATAAACGAAAAAAACAAGGGGGTTGTCTGGACTTCGCCATTCAGGGTCGAAATAACCGAAGAATTGCAAAAAGGAGAAAATAAGCTGGAAATAAAGGTTGTAAACTCCTGGTACAACCGGGTAGGCGGTGACCAGATGTTCCCGGATAAAAAACAGTTTACATCGACCAACATCGATTTAAAACATGATTTTCGGGGTAGGCCAATCGATGAGATTCGGCTGGAACCATCGGGTTTGCTGGGACCGGTTACTATTCAGGAAGCAAAAAATTAAAAGAGGTAAGAATTATAAACAACCAAAATGACAAAAGTCGGATTGTTCGGAATAGGCCTCGACACATACTGGGGCCAGTTTGGGGGCTTACTGGAAAACCTGGAAAAGTACCAGCGCCAGATAAAAGAAAAGATTGAAAGTTTTAACGTTACGGTAGTCGATGCCGGAATGGTCGACAACCCACAAAAGGCAAGGGAAGCGGCAGATTTGCTGAAGGCGGAAGATGTAGAGGTGGTATTTCTGTACATTTCCACTTATGCCCTGTCGTCCACGGTTTTACCCGTGGCGCAAAAAGTAAAGGCGCCCTTCGTTTTGCTGAATATGCAGCCTGTTCCGCAACTCGATTACGAAAAATTTAACGCACTGAACGACCGCGGAAAAATGACCGGCGTTTGGCTGGAACACTGCCAGGCCTGCTCGGTTCCGGAAATTGCCGGGGTATTTAACCGGGCAGGAGTCCGGTACGATATTGTAACCGGTTTTATCGTCTCCGAGAAAACCTGGTGTGAAATCGAAGAATGGGTCGAAGCTGCGCGGGTAGCCGTGGCCATGCGAAACAACCGGCTCGGCGTGCTTGGCCGTTATTATGGCGGAATGCTTGATGTGTACACCGACCTTACCAAACAAAGTGCAACATTTGGTACACACATGGAAATGCTCGAAATGTGCGAACTCAAAAAATACAGGGATGAAGTTTCCGAAGTTGAAGTTGAGGGCAAAATTGAAGAGTTTAATACGGCTTTTGAAGTATCCCCGGAGTGCGAACCTGCTGAAATTGAACGTGCAGCACGTACCTCTTTGGCGCTCGATAAGCTTGTGAAAAACCATAATCTGGGCGCAATGGCCTATTATTACGAGGGAGAACCCGGAAATGAGTATGAAAACATTGTCACCTCAGTTATTGCAGGAAATACGTTGCTTACAGGAAAGAACATTCCGGTGGCCGGCGAGTGCGAGGTGAAGAATGCACAAGCTATGAAAATTATGGCAGAATTCGGTGCCGGAGGTTCTTTTTCGGAATTCTACCTGATGGACTTTATCGATGATGTGGTTTACCTGGGACACGACGGGCCGGCTCATTTTGCCATAGCCGAAGGCCGGGTGAAGCTGGTTCCGCTGCCGGTTTACCACGGAAAACCCGGCAAAGGGCTTTCCATCCAGATGACGGTAAAACACGGTCCGGTTACGCTGCTTTCAGTGGTTGAAGGCAAAAACGATGTTTTTCTGTTGGTTGCCGAAGGTGAATCAGTGCCAGGCCCTGTTCTTGAAATTGGAAATACCAACAGTCGCTATAAATTTTCAATCAGTGCTAAAGAATTTATGAACCGGTGGTCGGAACAGGGTCCGGCACACCACTGTGCCATCGGTGTAGGGCATGTAGCAGAAAAGATAAAAAAACTAGGTAGATTGATGAATTTAAGAGTGGTAACATGCTAAATGTATTTTAGGAAAGAATCTGCAGGAATAAAAAATTGAATAGTTTTGTAAAATCAGTAAATACAGTAAAATATTTACGCCTGGCAAAACAAAAGTTCAATCTGTCAGGCCATTTAAACCTTCTGCAAACCGCTTGTTATGTATTGTGAGAACAAAAAATCCGGTTGTGGAGGGTCAATTCCCGTTGTGAACATCAGAAATTGCGTTGTGGAGGCTCATTTTTTCGCTGTGGCCTTGAGAAATTGCTCAGGGGCCACTCAATTCCCGCTGTGGCCCGTGAGAAATCGCTCAGGGGCCGCCCAAATTCCGTTGTGGACAAGCGAAATCGCGCAGGGGCGGGTCATTTTTCGTTGTGAGCATGAAATTTCCCGTTGTGGAGGGTCAAATCGAATTGTGGGCAACAAAAATCGTGTTGGGGCGGGTCAAAAGTCGCTGGGGCGGGTGAAAAGCCCCCGTGGAGGGTCAAATCCCACAGGGGCGCTTAAAGTCAGTAATTTACAAATTACTGCCCAGGGCTGTCCAAACAATTAAACTATTTGACATACTACGTTCAATTTATAAGCTGTGACCCCACCCAACCTCCCGCCAGTTGGCGGGGAGGAGACAGTCCCCCTTCGGAGGATTTAGGGTTTTTTTAAGCAACAGCTTTCATTTTATAAGTTGTTGATATCTATTTAGACTATTTGGACAGCCTCATTTTTAAAACATACAGGGTAAACGCTCTGTAATGTTTTTCCTCTGGTTCCCCTCCTTCGGAGGGGCTAGGGGAGGCTTTTAAATTGCTAAGCAAAATACCTTTTCAGTTTGTTTTCGTCTTTCCAGAACACATACTGGCCATATTCGCGAATAATCCGGGCCTTTTCGGCCAGCAGGGTGTAAGCCTTGTCGCGCAATACTTTAGATTCGTTGCCTTCGCCGGCGGCGCCGTTTGAGACAGCCAGCAATTCCGACATACTGTGCGAAAGGGCACGTGCCTGTGAAAGTTTTTCCATATCGAAGTGGATAGCTGCCAGCGGTTCCTGTGGGTTTGATACTGGGATTTGCACTGCTTTTCAGGGAAGACGGAAATCTCCGAAAATCAACGATATCAGCGGGGAAGTAAAAGAATTCTCCCGCTGATTATGCGGATAAACACAGAATATAGAATTGACTTCTCATTATAGCAATGAAATTCATTATTTTTAACCCCACTATGAGAACAATATTCGTATTTCTTTCAATTTTTACAACCTCCATGATTTGTTTTTCGCAATCAAACCATTCTGTCTTCCTCGAAGCCGAAAGCTTTGAAAACAAAGGCGGCTGGGTGGTCGATCAGCAGTTTATGGATTTGATGGGTTCCTCCTATCTTTTAGCACACGGAATGGGCGTTCCGGTTGCCGATGCGGAAACAACTGTTGAGTTCCCTTCAACCGGGGAATACATTGTGTTTGTAAGAACATTCAATTGGACTTCGCCGTGGTATGACGGAGAGGGTCCGGGAAAATTTCAGGTACTGGTAAACGGGGAAAAAACGGGTGCGGTTTTGGGCGCTTCCGGTTCGGAGTGGTTTTGGCAGAATGCCGGGAAAGTCAATATTCTGAGCAAAAATGCAACGATTACTCTAAAGGATCTTACCGGCTTTAATGGTCGGGTAGATGCGATTTATTTTACGAAAGGAAACATGCCCCCACCGAATGAGATTGCTGTTCTGGAGAAATTCAGAAAGAAACAACTTGGCATTCCAAAAAAACCAAAAGAAACCAGCGAATTCGATCTGGTAGTGATTGGTGGCGGAGTGGCCGGAACAGCAGCCGCTATTTCAGCAGCCCGGCTCGGCTTGCAGGTTGCACTCATCCAGGACCGTCCGGTGCTGGGCGGCAACAACAGTTCCGAAGTGCGGGTTCATCTTGGAGGCCGAATCAATGTAGAACCGTTCCCTGCGCTGGGTAATGTCATAAAAGAAATCGGACCATCGCGCGGCGGAAATGCACAACCAGCGGAATATTACGAGGATGAGAAAAAAATGGAGATGGTACTGGCCGAAGAAAACATTTCGCTGTTTACCAGTTACCGGGCGTTTGATGTAAAAACAAAAGGTTCGCGAATTACCGAAGTGCATGCCCGACACATCGAAACTTCGGAAGAACTGTCATTTACGGCACCACTGTTTGCCGACTGCACCGGAGACGGCACCATCGGTTTTCTGGCCGGTGCCGATTATGCCATGGGACGCGAGGGGCGAGATGAATTTGGCGAACCCACCGCACCCGAAGTGGCCGATAAAATGACCATGGGCTCTTCAGTTCAGTGGTATTCGGTGGAGGAAAACCAACCGGTCAGTTTCCCAAAATTTCAGTATGGGGTAGAATTCAATGAAAAGAATACAGAAAAAGTAACTATGGGTGAATGGACCTGGGAAACGGGGATGAACTTCGACCAGATTACCGAATTTGAACGCATCCGCGATTACGGATTACTGGTGGTTTATTCCAACTGGTCTTCCCTTAAAAATAATTTAGCAAAGGAAGAATATGCCAACCGCAGACTGGATTGGGTGGCTTACATTGCCGGAAAACGTGAATCACGCCGGTTGCTTGGTGATTTTATTCTTAAAGAACAGGACATTACAGATTATGTAGTGTATCCTGATGCATCGGCACCAACCACATGGACCATCGACCTGCACTACCCCGACCCGAAGAACACAGAACATTTTCCGGATATGGAGTTTAAATCCATTGCTGTTCATAAAAGAATTCATCCTTACCCCATACCTTACCGCTGTTTTTATTCCCGGAATGTGGACAACCTGTTTATGGCCGGAAGAAACATTAGTGTGACTCATGTGGCTCTGGGAACTGTTCGGGTGATGCGTACCACCGGAATTATGGGAGAAGTAGTGGGAATGGCTGCTTCGGTTGCGGCAAAACACAACACCAATCCGCGCGGAGTTTACCAAAACCATTTGGATGAACTAAAAGCTCTTATGGAAAAAGGCGTGGGCAAATACGATGCAGAAAATATGCAGAAATATAATGAAGGTTCCACTTTGGGACCTAAGTAAAAATAGATTCTGTTTTGACCAAACCTTCAAGGTTTTTATAACCTTGAAGGTTTAGTACAACATATTTATGAATATTGAACAGCTGGAACTGAAATAAGAATCTCCCGAAGATGACGCTCATATACGGAGAAAGAAGAGATGGACATGATATAGATTTTAATTTTTATCTGCGTAAATCTGTGTAATCTGCGGGAAATAAAAAAGCTCTTGAAGAATAAATAGATGAAGTAGGAAAATAATAATAAAATGAAGTATCTATCATTCTTATTTACAGGCCTTCTAATATTTTTTACCGGGAGAGAAGTCAAAGCTCAAAAGAGTTCTTCCAACCCCAATTTCATACTTATTGTTGCCGACGATTTGGGTTTTGCCGATTTAAGCCTGAACGGGAGCAAACAAATTTCCACGCCCAACATCGACAGGCTGGCACAGGAAGGAGTGAATTTCACCCAGGGGTACGTTTCAGCGCCTGTTTGCGGACCGTCGAGGGCAGGTTTAATGACGGGAAAAAACCAGGTCAAGTTTGGGTTCGACAACAACCTGGCTGCAAATCAGCCGGGTTTTGACCCGGAATTTTTGGGTCTCTCCGTTGCGGAAAAAACCATTGCCGACCGGCTGAAACCACTGGGTTATGTTTCAGGTCTCATTGGCAAATGGCATTTGGGTTATGAACCTCACTTTCATCCGTTGCAACGGGGATTCGATGAATTCTGGGGTTATCAGGGCGGCGGGCACGATTATTTCACTTCCAAACCTGACGGGACAGGCTATTTGTCGCCCATCGAATGCAATTACAAAACGCCGCAACCCATCACCTACATTACCGACGACAAAGGCGATGAATGTGTGGATTTTATCCGAAGGCACAAAGAACAGCCATTTTTTCTGTTCGCTTCATTCAACGCCCCGCATGCACCCATGCAGGCAACCGAAGCCGATTTGAAGCTGTTCAGTCATATTCAGGATGAAAACCGGCGAACCTACTGTGCCATGGTGCACAGGCTCGATGTAAATGCAGGCCGCATTCTGGAAACGCTGAAAAATGAAGGACTGGAGGAAAACACCCTTGTGGTTTTTATCAGCGACAACGGCGGTCCCTGCGACCAAAATGCATCTGTAAACGCACCCCTAAACGGGCAAAAGGGGATATTAATAACCAAAATTAAAATTTTAACATGAAGGCAAGTTTATTTTTTCTATTGCTTATAATCCTTGAAACCGCTGGTAAAAACGCAGCTCAAACCATAAAACCCGGTGAACTCTGGCCCGATAATAACGGTGTCCACATCAATGCGCACGGTGGTGGCGTGCTGTTTCATGAAGGCATATATTACTGGTTTGGCGAGCACAAAATTGAAGGGAAAAAGGGAAATCAGGCATGGGTTGGCGTGCATTGCTACTCCTCAAAAAACCTAACCGACTGGAAAGACGAAGGAATTGCATTGTCGGTAAGCAAAGACCCTGAAAGCCCAATCGTAGAGGGTTGCATTATTGAGCGCCCGAAAGTTATTTACAACGCAGCTACCCAAAAATTTGTGATGTGGTTTCACCTGGAGCTGAAGGGCCAGGGCTACAAAGCGGCAAAAACCGGTTTGGCTGTGGCCGACAACGTCACCGGTCCTTATACTTTTGTAAAAGCTGAAAATCCAAATGCCGGAAAGTGGCCGGTGAATTATCCCGAAGAACTGAAGGCGAAATCATTCCCTGCCAATCTGAAATCGTGGTCAGATGAATGGATTCAGGCCGTTAGAGATGGAATGTTAATGCAACGTGATTTTGAAAAAGGACAGATGGCCCGCGACATGACCCTTTATGTTGACGACGACGGGAAAGCCTACCATATTCATTCCTCGGAAGAAAACCTTACCCTGAACATTGCCGAATTAACCGACGATTATCAGAACTTTTCAGGGAAATACATCCGGGTGCTTCCCACCGGCCATAATGAAGCGCCATCCATTTTTAAACACAACGGGAAATATTACATGATAACATCCGGATGCACAGGTTGGGCGCCCAATGCAGCCCGTTTACTGGTTGCTGATTCGGTTTTGGGGAATTGGGAATATGTCAAAAATCCGTGCGTTGGAGAAGATGCGGACCTTACTTTTCATTCGCAGAGCACCTTTGTTTTGCCAGTTCAGGGCAAAAAGGACGCCTTTATTTTTATGGCCGACCGCTGGAATCCTGAAAATGCCATAGACGGACGTTACGTATGGCTACCTGTTCAGTTCGACGAGAACGGATTGCCGTTTCTGCAATGGTTGGATGAATGGGACCTGAGTATTTTTAAATGAAGCAGAAATTAATCAATTAAAGCATTAAAAAAACCAAACAATATGAAACTTTCGCTATTAACCATTATTGCAATTCTTCTTTTATCTGCAACCTCCTGCACAAAAAAAACCGAATTTTCTGCCAACTTCGACAATACCCACGATCGTGTGTGGGTGGGTAAAGATTTCTGGTCCATTCCGCTGGAAGACTGGAAGGTGGAAAACGGTCAGCTTCACTGCGTGGGGTCTGTCCCCGATTCGAGGGTAAACCTTCTTACTCATGTTTTGTCTCCCGGAGAGGGTAAATTTCAGGCTTCTGCTAAAATAATGCTGGCTGAAAATGGCGAAATTCCCGGTTCTGCCGGATTTTTTATTGGCTTGCACGATAAGGAAGATCCCGACGTAAAAGCCGCCTGCTATTATGGAGAAGGCATTAAAGCCGGAGTCAGCTTAAATGGCTATGCCTTTTTAAAAGATGAGAAAATCGAGCTCCCGGAGAATTTTGTTTGGAGCGAATTCACGATTTCCATTAAAGGTTCAAATACCAAATTAACCATGAATTTGGTTGATTTTAATGGTTTCAAAACAGAACTTTCATGCCCGGTTGACGGAATTGAGGGGTTGATTGCTGTGGCTAACAACATGCGGTTAGGCGGGAATGAAAATCCGGGAAACGCCCGTTTTGTTTTTGACGACATAAAACTGTCAGGCTCAAAAGTGATTGAAAAACCAAAAAATGCGTTTGGCCCTGTGCTCTGGACCATGCACACCCTAAGCAAAAACACGGTCAAAATGATGGCTATGTTACCGCCCATCAGTGAAAACGACAACCAGGATGTGAGCCTGCAACTCAAGGAAAACGGAGCATGGAAAACCGTTGCTACCAAAACCATCGAACCCGATTCACGCACTACCGTATTCAAACTGGAAAATTGGGACACAACCCAGGATACGGAATACCGGGTGGAATACATTGAAAAAGGAAAAGACGGAACAGAAACACCGGAATATTATGCCGGAACCATCCGGAAAGATCCGGTGGACCGGCCGCTGAGATTTGGCGGCCTCACCTGTCAGTTCACTTCAGGGTATCCTTACACTCCGCTGGTTGAAAACCTGACCAAACTGGAACCGGACATCCTCTATTTCTCGGGCGACCAGGTGTATGAACCCAACGGAGGATACCAGATTAGGCGGGAACCGGTTGACGTTTCCATTTTAAGTTACCTCGGAAAATACTATATGTTTGGCTGGGCTTTCGGCGATTTAATGCGCGATGTGCCCACCATCTGCACACCCGACGATCATGACGTATTCCACGGAAACCTTTGGGGAGAGGCCGGAGAAAAGATGCCCGAAGGAAGGGGTACCAGTGACAGTCCGGGATTTCGCCAGTCGGTTGAAATGGTAAATGTGGTAAATCAAACCCAGTGCGGACAATTGCCTGATCCGTATGACCCCACCCCCGCAAAGCGCGGCATGAGCGTGTGGTACACCGACCTCACTTACGGACGTGTGAGTTTTGCCATCATCAGCGACCGGATTTTTAAAACCGCACCCGAAGCTGTATCCGACTGGGAAGGCCGGCACGATCACATGCAGGAACCGCATGATGATTTATCATTTCTCGACAAACCCGGAGTGGAAATGATTGGTGAACGGCAAACCAAATTTTTGAACGAATGGATAACGGACTGGGAAGGCGCCGATATGAAAGTGCTGCTTTCGCAAACTGTTTTTGCCAATGTGGCCACCCATCACGGCAGTTTAGACAATTACCTCTATGGCGACCTCGATTCCGGGGGCTGGCCAAAATCAGGCCGAGATAAAATCATTCGCCTGATGCGGAAAGGAGCTGTATTTCAGATAAACGGCGATCAGCACCTTACCTCACTGGTGCAATACGGACTTGACGATTACCGCGATGCTGGATACAGTTTTTGTACTCCGGCCATCTGTAATTTTTACATGCGCTGGTTTCTCCCCGATGAATTGGGTATTCCGGTTATTGACCGGCCCGAACACGGATATCCGAACACTGGAAAATACGAAGATTCATTTGGAAACAAAAACTATGTGTATGCTGTGGGCAATCCCGGCAAAATAACGGTTGACAGGGAAAGCCGTTACAATAATGCACAAATCAGGGTTTCCGGATTTGGTTTTGTTACCTTCGACCAAAAAGAACGAACTATCGACATCGATTCCTGGCGGTTTTTTGCTGATGTGGAAAATCCCAACCCGGTGCGTGACCAGTTACCGGGGTGGCCGAAACAAATTTCGCAATTCGATAATTTAGGGCTTGGTGCTGAAAACGTTCTGCCCGAAATTTCGGTGAACCAGCCCAACCAGGTGATGCAGATATGGGATGAAAAAACCGGCGAACTGGCAAAAATGTATCGCATCAAAGGCAACACCGTTCAGCCAAAACTTTTTGAAAGCGGAACGTTTACGGTTATAATTGGTGAAAACAAAAAAAGAGAAGCAATAATCGGTCTGAAATCCCAAAAAGAAAAGAATCCGGAAAAAGTTTTGGTGGAACTTTAACGGGTGCGGTGGTTTCCGAACCGCCGATTATTTTTAGGATTTTATCCAAATCTATAATTGAATTAAAAATATTTATCTGCGAAAATCAGCGAGTTCTGCGGGAAAAGAAAAAAGAAGGCTCCCGCAGATTGCGCAGATTCACGCAGAAAAACAATACTAAAATGAACAAAAAAAATCTTCTTTTCAGCCTGATAGCCATTCCATCATTGTTTTTGCAATGCAAACAAAAACAAGAACTTCCCAAACCCAACATCCTGTGGGTGACCATTGAAGATACTTCGCCACAGTTTATCGGGTGTTATGGCGATGAAAATGCACGCACACCGGTCATCGACAAACTGGCAGTAGAAGGTGTCCGGTTTACCAATGCCTTTTCAACCGGAACGGTTTGTTCTCCAAGCCGCACTGCTATCATAACCGGCGTGAAAACTTACAAGGCCGGAACAGGAAACCACCGCAGCAAATATCCTGTTCCTGAGTTCGTCAAAGGATTTCCGTATTACCTTCAGCAGCAGGGATATTACACCACAAATAATGTAAAAACCGATTACAATGTTGCCCGAGAAAAAGCATTTATTACCGAAGCCTGGAACGAAAGTTCGAACAAAGCCGGCTGGTGGAACCGCAAACCGGGTCAACCGTTTTTCGCCGTGTTCAACTACAACGAATCGCACCAGTCGCGCACCATGACGGAAACCTATGACTGGTACCTGAAAAATGTGCTCGAACACCTTTCACCTGAAGAACGGATTGGTGAAAACGAATTTGAAATGCCGCCCTTTTACCGCGACAGTCCCGAAATGCGAAAACAGTTTGCGCGGGTGTATAATTCCATAAAACTTACCGACAACCGGATAGCCGAGTTGCTGGCGCGGTTGGAAGCAGACAACCTGAAAGACAGCACCATCATCTTTTTTTATGCCGACCATGGAGAAGGAATGCCACGCGGAAAAACCAATGGAATCAACTACGGTTACCGCGTTCCGTTTATCATTTGGTTTCCCGAAATGTACAAACACCTGTCGCCCTGGGGAACAGGAGGTGTGGTAACCGACGAACTGATTGATTTTACCGACCTGGCCCCCACCCTCATTAGCATGGCCGGAGGTGAAATACCGGAACATCAGGGAGGGAGGCCGTTTATGGGTGAAAAACGTTCAGAACCGGTGGATCACCTCAATCTCTCCTCCGACCGATCAGATAACGGAATCGATATGGTGCGCACCGTTACCGACGGAAGGTTTGTTTACAGTCGCAATTACATGCCTTACATTTACGAAGCCCGTTACATCCGGTACATGGAAATCGGAGAAATCAAACAGCAAATGCGAAAAGACCTGGCCGAAAACAAACTCAATCCGTTGCAGAAAAGCCTGTTTGAACCACGACCTGCCGAATTCCTTTTTGATATTGAAAACGATTTGTGGGAAACGAAAAACCTGGTTGGCAACCCGAAGTTCAAGCCGGTTTTGGAAAAAATGCGGAATCTTTTAAAAGAGGAAGTACTTCAATCTCGCGATGTAATGTTTTTGCCCGAGTATGAAATCGGCCTGCTTACGGATACCACCACGGCTTACGAATTTCGATCCGACAATAAAAAATATCCGTTGGAAGAAATCTACAAAACTGCTTCGCTGGCCGGTTTTCGGGGAAACGAGGTTGCTGAACCACAAATTGATTTACTTTCAGACGATAATCCGGTAATTCGTTACTGGGCCATTTTGGGTTTGCGCAGCCAAAATCCTGAAACCTTAAAACCATTTTCAGAAAATATATTGAAGGCGATGGATGATGAATATCCGCCGGTGGCAGTCCTTGCCTCGGCCATTGCTTACGGGATGTTCAACGACAAAACAGCCCAGGAAAACCTGAAAAAATTCTGTGCCCACGAAAACCTCGATATTTCGCTAATGGCTGTTTATTCCCTGCTATATATTGATCCGGCCCAAAGAGAACCTTTTGTTGAAACTATTTGGGAGGTAAGGGAAATGGACGACCGGGATTACAATGTGCGGGCGGCGTGTATGGATTTCCTGGGAAGTTTGGGACTGGTACCAAACAACCCGGAATTCAGAGAATAAAATTACGCCTGTTTTGCAAACTGCACTTCGGCGCTGATTTTTACTTCGTCGCCTACCAGTACACCACCGGCTTCGAGGGCTGCATTCCAGTTCAGACCCCATTCCTTGCGATTGATTTTTCCTTCCAGCGAAAATCCCGCTTTGTCATTACCCCAGGGGTCTTTCATAATTCCACCAAATTCAACATCGAGGGTAACTTCTTTGGCAATGCCTTTTATGGTCAGCAGACCCGTCAGTTTGTATTCATCATCGTCCACTTTTTTAAGTTTTGTGGATTTGAAAGTAAGTTCCTTGTGATTTTCCACATCGAAAAAATCGGCGCTTTTCAGGTGGTTGTCACGATCGTCGTTATTGGTAAAAACCGAAGCTGCTTCAATGGTCAAACTTACTTCGGCAGAACTGAAATCGTTCCCTTCTGAAACCGCTTCTGCCGAAAATTTCCTGAACTCACCCTTCACATTCGTAATCATCAGGTGTTTTACTTTAAATAGAATCTCACTGTGTGCCGGGTCCAAAACCCATTTTGTTTTTTCTTTTGTTTCCATTTTCATGTTGATTAATAAATATCCTGATCTATTAAACAGTTTTCCCGGAACATGGTTCACCCCCGTTTCTTTTTGAATCATTCCCGATGTACCTTTTTGTTTCAGGATAGTTTGTAAATTGCCGACCAGCAACAGCCAGAGTATGTGCTGGAAAGGTATTTCAACCATTAATTCGGAGAAAAATGAAAAAGAAACCTGTAACGACACAGGAATTTGATAAACTTTTTGAAGAAGGAAAGGATATCACAGAATTTTAGGATTTAAAAACTGCCAGACGGGAAGAACTTGAAACCAGACGTGTATGCGTGGATTTTCCCAAATGGATGATTCAAAAGCTGGATCAGCAGGCGATGAAATTAGGTGTTACAAGGCAATCCCTAATTAAATTTTGGATTTCTGAGAAATTGAAAACGGTATAATTTTTTTCAATAAACTGGATACAAAAACTGAAGGATAAATCTTCTCTTTTCACTTGTTTTTCAATGGTTTATTGCCTTTCAATAATTTTTTATCCTCAGACTTAAGCCGTCGTTCAACCTTTTTAATGTCTTCTTCTGCTGGTAGTTCTTCCGGCCTGATTCCCCTATCCAACAGCAATTTTCTTACCCCTTTATTGTTTTTAATGTGTTCACCGGTAATTTTATTCTCTCCTTTCATATTGTCCTTCTGTACATTGAAATTTGTAATTTCATCAGCAAAATCTTTGGCTTTAATGGTAATGGTTGGCAAAAAATCAGCCAGGGGTCGGTTTTTGGGTACCGACAATTTATATTTCATTGAATTTGTAGAATACCCACCAAACAGCGCGTTATCTCCTTTGCTTCGAATCCGGGCAAATCCTTTGCTGTCAACGCCACGTTCATACAAAATTCCGGATAATTCCTTTTCGGTTTCAGATAGTTTTTTCCTGGCGCGAACCCGTTCAATTTCATTTATTCTTTTTTCGAGCAGCTCCTGTTTGCGTGTTTGCAGGGCAAAATAACTCATTGCAAAAGCAATCTGTTCCTTTCGCGGATCGCCATTCTGGGCAATTAAATAAAAAGCGTAGCGCGTAAGCATAATATCGTCAATCACCTTTTTGCCGCCTTTCGGCATTTCAATTTCCTTTTTCACACCCAGAAAATGATCATCTTTATTTTGCCCTGAATTGATAGAGGCAATAACAGCTTTTTCGATTACTTTGGCAAAATTTTCCCATTTGGAATATCCAAGTAGTTCCTGTAGTTCACGGGCTAACCAATACTCTATTTCATTTTCTTCATGCACATACTGTTCAAATGTCTTCTGTAATTCTGCAATAACTTCAATTTTCATATCATTGTGTTTCTGCGTTTTAATGTTTTCCTGACATCAGGAAAACATTAAAACGAGTTAAATATTTAGATTTAATTTTTCCATTACCAAATTAATAAATTCCATTACCTCTGCTTCACTTTATTTCATGACCTTTTCAACAATTGTTTTACACTCATTGTGTCGGATAATCCTGCCGGATTTTATTTTCTGAGAGAATTACCCGGAACAAACGGCTGGAACTGCCTGCCTGATAGAGTAAGTGGAAAAGATGAAAAACAGTGTCATCGGTATATTTTCTCTTTGTTACCGGATCATTTCGATAAGCCATGATTTGCGTAAAAGCAAATGATTCATCTGCTTCCAGACCATCCAATATTACACTTTCCTCTTTTTTGTCACAAGGATCGATAAACGGATTTGCTCCTTTTTTTAATAAATCCCGGACTTCCGTTTCATTGCGCCGGTAAACCGAGTTGATTAATTGAAGGTCAATTAAACGATATCCTTCTTTAAGGTACTCCTGCATTTCCTCTTCACTAATGTATTCATCTCCTTTAGTAAAAACATAAACCAGAGTGCTGTTTTGAGCATAATCGATATCGACATTTTGTGAAAATGGTTTTAAAAATTCAATACAATCCATCACACGCTGGTATTCTTCCCTGGGTTTAAACCAAGCGGCGTGTTCCAGTTTTTCCCGATGTTTAATGTCTTCCAGGGTATCTTTAAGCATGATGGCGCATTCGAGCGCCGTGGTGGAATACGTATCGTGAAACCCGGAAAATTCCATGCTAATGTTTCCGTTTCTTTCAGCAACCCATTTTTTTTACATTTTGGGCTGGTTAAAAAAAACAGTAAGAAATAGTTGATTATCTGAATGTTCCATTTTTGCGTTGGTTAAGTTGAAATGAACACAAATTTATGGATTAAATCGTACCTGCCATTTTTTATTGGATGAAATTCTTTGAAAAATCTGTTGTTGTATTCTTCACAGAATAAATATCTTTGCGCACTTACACCTAAATTGATTAAACTTTTTTCTGAAATGAGGATAATTGTTTTGTTTTTACTGGCCTTATTTTGTGTTTCGGCAGAGGCCAGCTCTATTGAAAAATCGAGAAAGGACACCATCATCGAGACGTTTAATAAGGATTTTGTATATCATGTAAAAAAAATGCAGGGTGAAATCAGTATTGATGGCGTTTTGGATGAACCCGACTGGCTGACTGCCCAAAAAGCGGCTCCGTTTTTCCTGGTTCTGCCGGTAGATACCGGTTACCCCACTCAGCAGTCGGAGGTGATGATGACTTACGACGACAAGGCGCTTTACATGGCCTTTGTATTTTACGATACCATTCCCGGGAAACGCATCATGGAATCGTTTCGCCGCGACTTCAGTTTTGGAAACAACGACAACTTTCTTTCTTTTTTCGATACTTTTCTCGACCAGACCAACGGCTTTTCATTCGGCATTTCAGCATCGGGCGCCAAATGGGACGGTACCATGAGCGACGGTT
>Ga0334901_1001425_pt1 | contig 25174 bp, 18 predicted proteins | sample GraSluR3_MG_3_FD_207216 | JGI IMG/M metagenome (GOLD analysis project Ga0334901, IMG submission 207216) | Sludge microbial communities from methane-producing bioreactor in Wageningen University, Netherlands - Granular Sludge_15_08-R3 | ecosystem: Engineered > Bioreactor > Anaerobic >... | reverse complement strand
GGCAGCAACCTAAAGTAGCCGCCGTAATCTGGAAGTGTTCCTGTTACTACATACAAAAACCGGCCTTGTGCGTTTTGTGGATCTGCAGCAAGGCCGGTCTGGCGTTGATTTTTAGTAGAAACAAACTATCTGCGGCGGTCTCCGCTTCTGCCCCGGGAATTGTTCCGGTCATTGCCTCGGGAGAAACCGCGGTTGTTCCGGTCTCCGCCTGAAGGACGGGGTTTGCGTTCAGGTTCTACGTAACCTTCCGGCTTTTCTATCAAAGCCTTACGGGATAGACGCAGTTTACCGCTTCTTTCATCTACTTCAAGCAGTTTCACGGTTACTTCTTCGCCTACTTTTACGACATCTTCCACCTTATCTACTTTTTTCCAGTCAAGTTCTGAAATATGCAGAAGTCCTTCTTTTCCCGGAAGTATTTCCACGAAAGCTCCGAATTCCAGGATCGAGACCACTTTGCCGGTATATACTTCGCCGACTTCAGGGACAGTAGTAATGGCTTTTATGGTTGCCAGTGCAGCATCCATTCCTTCCTTGTCTTCACCAAAAATGTCAATAATTCCAAATTCACCTTCTTCGGTTATGGTAATGGTTGTCCCGGTTGTTTTCTGGATCTCCTGGATAACCTTGCCACCTGTTCCGATAACGGCTCCAATGAAATTGTTGGGGATGGTGATCTGTACAATGCGGGGAACGTGAGGCTTGTACTCGGCACGTGGCTCGGAAATGGTCTTCATCATTTCATCCATGATATGAAGCCTTCCCTGGCGGGCTTGTTCCAAGGCTTGTTCCAGTACTTCATAAGGAAGTCCGTCAACTTTGATGTCCATCTGGGTAGCTGTGATCCCTTCACGGGTTCCTGTTACCTTGAAGTCCATATCGCCCAGGTGATCTTCATCTCCCAGAATGTCCGATAAAATCGCAAATTTTTCGTTTCCGGCATCGGTAATAAGCCCCATTGCTATTCCGGAAACCGGTTTTTTGATTTTTACTCCGGCATCCATCAACGCTAAAGTTCCTGCACAAACCGTAGCCATGGAAGAAGATCCATTGGATTCCAGAATGTCGGATACTACGCGGATGGCGTACGGATTGGCTTCTCCTACGGGGACCATGGTTTTTAGGGCACGGTGTGCCAGGTTGCCGTGACCGATCTCACGGCGGCCAACGCCGCGGCTGGGCCTGGCGTCACCCGTTGAGAACGGAGGGAAATTGTAATGCAGTACAAATTGTTCGGTACTTTGGATGAGTACTTCATCCATTTCTTTCATATCCAATTTTGTACCCAGTGTTACTGTTGTAAGGGATTGCGTTTCGCCACGGGTGAAAACGGCAGAACCGTGAGCCATAGGCAGGTAATCCACTTCGCACCAGATGGGGCGGATGTCACTGGTAGAACGGCCGTCAAGACGGACGCCTTCATCCAGGATCATACGACGCATAGCCCGTTTTTCCACATCGTGGTAATAACGTGCTACCATCGTGGCTTTTTCTTCCCTTTCTTCCTCGGGAATGGTTTCCATGAATTCTTCTTTCAACGCGTCAAAAGCTTCGGTACGGGCATGCTTGTCATCACCGGATTTTGCTATGGTGTAACAACGGTCGTAACAGAAAGCTTCTACGGCCTTGCGCAGTTCTTCGTCGTTATCCTCATGATTGTACTCGCGTTTAGTGGTTTTGCCGGTCTCTTCCGTCAATTCCATCTGCACTTTGCAATGCTTTTGGATCTCCTTATGGGCAAACTTGATGGCATCCAGCATAACCGCTTCGCTTACTTCTTTCATTTCGCCTTCTACCATCATGATATTGTCATAAGTGGCTCCAACCATAATGTCCAGATCGGCTTCCTTCAATTGGTTGAAAGAAGGATTGATCACGAATTCCCCGTTTACACGGCCAACGCGAACCTCTGAAATGGGTCCGTTGAAAGGAATGTCACTTACGGCCAGGGCAGCAGAAGCAGCCAGCCCGGCCAGGGCATCGGGCATGATGTCTTTCTCGGCAGATACCAAGAAGACATTTACAAACACGTCTGCGTGAAAATCTTCCGGGAAAAGGGGTCTGAGAGCACGGTCAATCAAACGTGAGATCAGGATCTCATAATCTGAAGGACGTCCTTCACGTTTCATAAAACCGCCCGGATACCTGCCGGCAGCGGCAAATTTTTCTTTGTAATCAACAGAGAGCGGCATAAAGTCCGTATCGGGCTTTGCTTCTTTTGCACAGGTGACGGCTGCCAAAAGCATGGTGCCACCCATTTTTACTACTACGGAACCATCGGCCTGCTTGGCCAGTTTTCCGGTTTCGATCTCAATGGTACGGCCATCATCCAATGTAATGACCTTCTTAATGATCTTCATTTATTTTTTCTTCAGCAATCCGCCCCTTCCTGTAAGGGGTTGTTAAAAATTATCAATTCCGCTTAAACCGATCCCCGGATTGCGTTAATTTGGATCGGAATAATTAAGAAATTCAAAAAAAAAGGCTGATCTCCAACGAGAGAGTGCAGCCTTTGTTTGGTTTGCGAGGGAGACGCGCTCCCATCGCCTTGTAAGCTATTTCCGGAGATTGAGCGCTTTAATAATATTACGGTACCGCTCAATGTCGTTGGCCTTCAGATAATCCAGCAGGCGGCGACGTTTACCTACCAAACGGAGCAATGCACGTTGTGTGCCGTAGTCCTTTCTGTTGGACTTCATGTGTTCGGTAAGATGGGCGATACGGTAAGAAAATAAGGCGACCTGGCTTTCAGCAGATCCGGTGTCCTTATTAGACGTTCCGTACTGTCCGAAAATCTCTTGCTTTTTTTGGGCATCTAAATATTCGGCCATTGTCAGCAATTGATTTTTAGTGGTTAATAATAAATTTTTCCCTAAACGGGGCTGCAAAGATATACGTTTTTTTCTATTTATCAGCTCAGAACCGGTATTTTCTTTTGAAAAATACATTTCTTCAGTTGGTCACTACCAGGGTTTTGCCAGGTGCAAATCCCCTGTAACGTGGAGCGAACAACGACTGTACCCGGATGCTCCCCTGATGGAAAACACCTGATTGGGTAACGTAAAAACGTTCTTCGATCACGTGTTCTCCCCGGGAAAGGGTTTGAAAAAAGTATTGTGTTGACCCGGTTTTGACCTCACGGTACCAGGACCCGGAAGCATTCCACCCGTAACCGGATGTTTCGGACTCAGGGATCAGGCAGGCAGCATGAGATACGTTCATATGAACAAAACTGTGTGTCTGTTCATTGGTAAAAGAGTAGCGCGCCACAATCCGTTCGCCCCGTTTTAGGGTGTCTTTTTCGGATATAAGTGAGTAGTCAGACAACCGGTGAAAAGTACGGTGGATCTCCATTCCGTTGGCATAAGGCCGGGCCTCCCGAAGGTCTTCCAGTGTTTGTTCGTAGAGAGTTGCATACAATTGTGCACGGGAGCGGTTTCTTACAGTATATGTCGTTCCCCGCACAACTGTCTCATAACGCGGCACTTCTTTTGTTTCCTCGTTTCCGTAATAAAGCAGAGCATGGATCACGTCTGTAGTTGAGGGCCATGATCCCCACATCTGGTTTTCTTTTCTGTCCAGCACCCACCTTGTCAACCCGTTCCTGATCGTTGCATCGTTCCTGAATAAACGCAACAGCAGGGCATGCACCTTCATTTCCGAGTGCATCAGGCCGTCATATGGTACGGCATTCGGGAAATAACAACCCTGATCCGAATCACATACGGCAAATTCCCTGAGGGAGGTCAACACCTGTGCAAGAACGTCTTTTTGATCTGATCTTTCCAGTATAACGGCCAGAAAAACCTTTTCGGCTACCGTGGCTCCTTTCCAGGATTCTTTTAAGAGACCCGCGTAACGTGCTGTTACCTTTTGAACGTCATTGCCGACTTCTATTTCAGGGAAGGCACTGCGTATATAGAAATACGTCAAAACATCCCGGGTAACTTCCGGGGCAGCATCTTCCCTGTAACGTTGGGCAAACAGACTGTCCGCATAATGAAGGGCTTTTTCTGCAAGCTCCCGCAACCGGTCATCCACCCCGGTAACGACTCCGTTCTCTTTCATATTGCCTGCCACTTCCAGGAAATGCAATGTCAGCATATAAGAACTTTCCATTCCCGGGAACCAGGAAAATCCCCCGTCCTGTCTTTGCATCGAACCAAAATATTCCAGAGCCCTTTCATTGAAAGATCGCATATATCGCGCATCAGCCAAGCGTTTCAGGCGCCGGATCCTTTCTGCTTCCCGTCCCGGGTAATCTGCCCAGGGCGTTTGGGAGATCAATATCTCCGTCAGCCGGGCATTTTTTTGAAAAGCCGAGGCTTGTCCTTCAGGCACCTTGTCCAATGAAGGCAGTATTTCAGGAAATTCCTGCAACAGGCGGGCTCCTGTATTGTTTGCATAAAAAGCCGAGATCCAGGCCGCAAGATCGTTCCCTGAAGGTTCGCAGAGGGAAGGGATCGCCTGAACAGCTGCGGTAAACGGGGTGGTTACATCCAGTGTGGCCCGTGAGTTTTTATTCTCTTTGACCAGCGTAACGATATCGTTTCCTGTCAGTATCTTAGTTCTGGCACGGGTGAGCTGTTCTTTCAGAGGCAATACGGGAAGGATCTGTTGTTCAGCATCACTGTGGCCCGGGCTATTAAATCCCGATATCATTTCCAATAGGGGAATCTGATCATTTGTTATGGAAGGTGAGGTGTAATCCCAGCTGAAAAGCTTTCTTTGGGAAGGCATCAGACGGGCAGACCGGGTTTCCTGTTCGATTTCTTCTATGATTAAAAAGGCGTTTCCTTCCAAAGGAAATGAAGTAAGGTTGATCACCGGAAGTGTCAATTCTATACGGTCGTTTTCTCTTAAATACGCAGGAAAAGAAGGCATAGCCATTACTTCCTTTCTTACAAGCAGGGTGTCTTCTGCCGTAGAACTGTATCCGTCAGGGGTGTGAGCCAGGGTCAGGATGCGAAACGTTCCCAAAAGCCCGTTCGTTTGGAAAGTGACGGGGACCAGGCCCGTGCTGTCGGGCAGCAGGTGCGGCAGAAATGCAAGGGTCTCTTCAAAATCGCTGCGTATAAGGATATCCTGTCCAGTACCTACAGGTGGAGAACTGGTATCTACACCCGATTCTTCCCGGGTTATCATATCAGAAGCAACGGCGTTCCGTTGGGCAGTGTAGTACAAACCGGGAACGGAACCCCTTTTACCACGTACAGTCGAGAGATCCATGAAATGATGCCTTATGGCAGGGACAGGGACATATGGTTTGCGTGCCGGTTGGTAATCAAAACGATTGGGAGTCAGCCGGTCCGTACTTTTATTGAAAATGCTCACCAAAACCTCGGCGTTTTCCTGCCCGGGGAGTTTGATCCCAAAAGATTCCGGGGAGTAAGGCTCTGTGTCCCGCCGCAGGGAGACAAAATGCAACGGGAGTAATTTTTGGGCAGGTTTTTCCCACCGGTGGCGGAATTCATAATACCGTCCGTCCCGGACAGCCACCAGGCGCAACTCAGCGGGGTTGTCTTCAGCAGAGGGTTCGGGAAAAGAAAAAGTCCTCATTCCGGGCGGAAGAACCAGGTGGCTTTTACTGATCAGGGATCCCCCGGTGTACCACTCGGCAAGTACATAAAGCGGTTTGTCTACGGTTCCCAGTAAAAACACAGGAGGTTCTCCTTCAAGCGGACAAAAGAAGATGGCTGTATCTGCCGGGCTGACAGTGTCTTTAAGACTCAGAAGAAAGAACGACCCGTGATATGGCTCAGCTCCATCCGTGCCGGCTGCCATTTCCCATTGGCCTGATTTCATGGAATCCCAGGGCGGCCGGTACATCTGTCCGGAATGCAGGATGTCTGTAAAGACCGTATCTCCTTGTTGCAAGAAATGACAGGTCAGGGGAAGATCCTGATCATAGCCGTTGTTGCTTTTGGCTGTGATACGTAAGAACGGTTCTTTTTCACGGATCAGGACATTATCCCTGACTTCTCCTTCATGGTGAAGGAAGTCTGTGTGTATGGTATAACGGAAACCGGATACAGGCAAAAGCGCTGTTTTTTGTTGTGATTCACCGGTCAGATCAACAGCCGTAATCTCCATTTCAAATATTCCGTGCTGGGACGTATCGCCGGGAGGTCTCAATGCCGGGAAGGCAAAACGGAATGCTCCTTCTTCATTGGTTTTCAGGGTGTCTGCATAGATCAGCCTGTCCTGGTTGAGGGATGTCGTGGATCGACCGTAGAAAGGCCGGTAAGGCGACCTGAATAAGACGCGGCAATGAACGGAGGCGTTGGCCAGGGGAAACCCGGCATAATTGATGACATGTCCCTGTTGAACAATGGTGTCGTTAAAAGCATACGCCTGTTGCACCGCAGATAAGGTAAGTGTAAAGGAAGGTCTTGTGTACTCTTCTATTTGAACGTGAGCCGAAGCTCCCGGAAATGTAATACTATGGGAGCCGTTCATGCGGGTGGCGCCGGGAGGAAAAAAACCGCTGAACGATCCAAAATCATTGGTCTGGACGTGAATCGTATCCAGTGTGTCACGGTAATTGAGATAGTTTCTGAGAACCACAGTATATTTTTCTCCTGCAGCCGGCCGGCATTTTCCTTCTTTGTACCGGGTAACAATGCCCTTGAAGAAGAGAGTGTCCGTATTTTTATAAAGCTTTCTGTCTGTAAAAAGGGCGGCAGAAGTCACTTCATTTTCGCCGTTTCCGTATTGAAAATCCCACGGACGAATAGTAAAAGGAACAGAAAACGTATCCGGAACGGCTGTGTTTTCTGACGGGACACTCAGCCGGAACGATTCCCCGGCCCTGACATTCAGCGCGGTAAACCCGTCCGGTTCCAGGGGGAAAGGCTCTCGGGTATTGTTTACGAAACGGACCTCCACCTTATGAAAAGGTTTACCGCTTTGCAGGTCTGTGGCATAGACATATCCCGTATCATTCAGGGCACGAAACAAGGCGGCTACTTTCCCTGAATAAAAAGAGGCTTCGGTGGTTGTTTTTCCTTTTTTGATGTTGATGGTATAAGACCCTTCCGGGGGAACGGTTATGTGGACTGTATCTGTAAGCGCCCGGTAAACGGGAAAGTCCGGGTAACGAACTGTTTTGCTTAACTTTCGTTTTCCTTGTTCGTCCAGAATTTTTAATTTGTAACGCTTTATATTTCTGCGTGTTATTATCAATTCTGCTTTCGAACCGGGATACAGCTGCTTTTTTATTTGCAGATCAAGAGCTGGTTGGGTAAGGAAATCTGTTAAGTCTGAGAATGATTCCCTGATCGGACTTTTGGGAAATCTCTTGTACGCTTCCCTGCTCAATTCCAGTGCTTTCTGGTATTGTTGGTCTTCTGTCAGCCAACGGACTTTTTCCAGGTAAACGTGAGAGATCGGTTCTGTTTCCGGGTATTGTTCAATCAGACTATCCAGTCCGGCTTTTTTCAATTCACCGGAAGCAGGCAGTGAAATCAATTGCCTGTATTTTGCCGCAATCAGGTTATGTGGAACGTTCCCCTGCCCCTGTTCCAGCATGTAGATCAATGCCGGGTAATCCTCTAAAACGAAAAGAGCCAATTCATAAAGATTCGAGCAGGGAAATACCAAAGGGTTGTTGAACAGCCGGTTTTGGTAAGTAGATGCAGGGATCTTTAATATTTCTGACGATTTTGCCGGTAATTCCGTTCCGTATTTTCCCCGTTGTTCCGGGAAACGGGTATAAAGAAACAGGTAATGTACAACCCGGCCTTCTGCCGTATTGTCAAATAAGGGTGCATATTCCTTATACTTTTGAAAAATACGCGGGCGGGCAGTCCGGTCAATGGAAGTTTCCATTAACATCATGCTGTCCATCAGGGAAAGCATCCGGGGATAATCCGGGATCCGGGCCGATTGGTTAAAGGCTTCCTTCATCCGCACCAGGGCCGTGGCAGGATGGTCTGCATCCTGCCCTCCGGCTGCCAGTGGAAGCAGGATCATCAATAACAGTCCTGCGTATTTTTTCATACAACCTATAAGGTTAACAAATCCCGGGGGTGTTCCAGGTAAAACTCGGCAGGCATATCCTCTCCGTTCCTGGTTCCCCATAATGCAAGTGCAAAAGAGGTGCCGGCCGCATGTGCACATAATTGGTCGTTGTACGTGTCACCTACAAATAGCACGTTGGACGGATCTGCCTCCGTTTTTTCCAGGAACAGCCACATGGGATCCGGGGCAGGTTTGTGTTTTGGGGCATCTTCAGCACATATGGTCAGTGTAAAATAATGCATCCATTCAGACAAATGCCGGTCGGAATCAAACTCAGCTCTGTTACGCGAGGTGATCACTCCCATAACCACTCCTTTTTTGTGAAGGGATTCCAATACTTCCTCAATACCGTCAAACGGCCGGGTAAGGTAAGTCAGTGCCTGGAAATTTTCCTCCCACAAAAGAGCAGCCTTTTCCGGGTCTTTGAATCCCAGTTTGAGTACCGCCTGGAAACTGGGTATTCCAAAATATGGATACAGTTCCCGGAGGGTCATTTCTTTTCCCAGTTCACTCAGGATGGTCTTCTGCAGGGATACCATGCCGGTTTTTTCACTGTCCAGCAAAGTCCCGTCTACGTCAAAAACAATATGCGTAAAATTCACTACAAGTCTTCAATGGTTTGATAAAGGAATTGATAATGTGCACGGGTACGGTCATCGCCTTTGGCACGTTTGAGCTCTTTCCCGATCTTTTGCAGTTCAGACATTGCCAGACTCTTAATGTCATTGTTTTCAATGGAGGCCTCGGCTCTGCGGTAACGGGCAGCTTCAGGGGCAGCGTTTCCGTTATCTTCTTTGGGTTTGACCAGTTCACAAAGTGTATTGATATAAATGTTCTGCAGGCTTCTGCGATAAATGTCCGTATCTCCGTAATCCTTGAAAATACTGCGGTTCATATCGGAGAAAAAGGCTTCCAGAGAATAGGCTTCTGCCCCCAGTTGTTCTTCCGCACGGAGCATCCGTACCAGGACGTTTTTATTGACAAGTCCGGTAACCGCGCTTTGTTGCAGATTTTCCATAACAGCCAGGCGATTGGTTGGCAATAATTCTGCCAGGTAGCCGGGCAGAATCCACTGCGGGGTTGTAAAAATATGCCGGTCCAGAAACGCCATGGCTTCCTTTTGCTTCTCACGGGGAACCGGTACGTAAACAGGTCCTTCCTGCTCTACGGTTTTCACATCTGTGAAAACGCCTCCGACCCATTTTGAAACATGACCAATATAACGGTTAAACTGGGTAGTGATCTGGGGATAAAGTGTGGTTAGTCCCCTGTAATTCTCGTTCGGGACCTTTGTCCATTCCGGAAGGTTTGCCAGGATGACTTTCATATTCCTGATTCCCAACTCACAAGTTTCCATTTGATTGTCTCCAAGATCTTCTGACTGTGCACGGGGATCATTCAGCCCGGATTCCGCCCCTCCGTTAAAACGTACATAAGGATCCTTTGTTTTTTCAATGACCCACTTGTTCAGATAAGGGATCTCTTCTTCCGCATCGGCAAACTGGTAAAAACGCCTGTAACCCCATTCAATGGCCCAGTAATCGTAATGGCTTATACGAGGGAAAAGCAATTCTCGCGGCATATTGTCTTCCGGTTGTACCACAAAATTGAACCGGGAATAATCCATGATGGAAGTGGTATGCCCGTTGGCAGCCAGGAATTCGGGATCGCGCAGCTGGTTGGTCGTATAATAAGCTGTTGCTCCAAAATTGTGACGCAGTCCCAGTGTGTGTCCCACTTCGTGTGAAGAAACAAACCGGACGAGTTGTCCCATAAGTTCTGTGGGAAATGTCATGGACCGTGCCTGGGGATCCACGGCGGCACATTGCACGAAATACCAGTTGTGTACCAGGCTCATCACGTTGTGGTACCAGTTGATGTGACTTTCAATGATTTCGCCCGAACGGGGATCGCTTACGTGCGGACCGCTTGCATTGGCTATGGTCGAAGGTTTATAGACGATTGCCGAGTTTCTGGCATCTTCCAGGCTCCAGCTGGGATCGTCCTGGGGAGTGGGTGCCTCCAATGCATATATGGCATTCTTGAAACCTGCTTTTTCGAAGACAGGTTGCCAGTCATTCACACCCTGGATCAGGTAGGGGACCCATTCTTTGGGGGTGGTGGGATCAATATAAAATACAATGGGTTTTGCGGGTTCCACCAGTTCACCTCTTTTGTATTTTTCCAAATCTTCCGGTTTGGGTTCCAACCGCCAGCGGGCGATCATACGCATGGTTTTGATCCCTTGCGGATTCTTGTCAAAATCCGTGTAATTGGATGTAAAGAATCCCACGCGCTCGTCAAAATACCTGGGTTGCATGGGCTCTTTGGGAAGAAGCACCAGCGAGCAGTTGATCTCGAAGGTCAGCGGATCATCGTTTTCCTGGAGAGCGTATGTTTTGATGCTGCGAAGTTCGGTATTGATGGGAAATGATTTTACGCTCTTAACATAGGAACGGTCTTTTTGCAAAGCCGTCATTTTAGCCGATTTTTTCTGCCTTTTGCTAAAATACAGGCTTTCGTTGTCGCTGTTTACCAGGTCCGTAACGTCTATAAGTGACAGGGTGCTGTCTGCATTGATTGCCTTGATGTCAAAAGAAGCGATCAGCGCCGGCCGGTTGGAGCGGGTAACGTTATAGTACATGGCCTGAGTTGTATCCCTGGATTGTTCGCGGGCAAGCACTTTGGTAAGGAACAGGTTGTTGTCCGGACCTTTCTCAAATCGCAACATGCCGCTGTTAATCTGGTCTCCGGCATATCCAAAGAAATTAGCGCGGAATCCCGCAGGGGTTTCGGACATTCGGGTTACCATAAGGATGTCCCTTCCAATCAGGGAATCGGGTATACCTATATAATATTTCTTATCCTGGGAATACACAGGGGTCATACCCTCCATAACGGTAGTCCCGTCTTTAATGAATTCCTCCAGCTTTGCCGGAGTTTTGTCCTCTGATTTGGACTCGGCTTTGTTTTCGGTTTTGTTGTCTTGTTGGTCCGGATTTCTGCGCTGTGCGGTGACGGTTTGCACGGAAAAAGCCAGAACTGCCAATAAAATAATGGTTTTGGTCAGTTTCATAATGGTTTGTTGAGGTTTATAAAGCGTTTATTTGTTGATCCAGGGTTTGTATGCGTTCCACAATAATGTTCCGCATACGTTCCACGGCCTGGGTATATGTCAGGGGTTCGTCTCCGTTGATGAGGTTTCCCCCGTTCATGTTCCTGTCTTCGGTAGGATCCCACATTTTGAAATTCAAATCTGCAGAATAGCTCAAACGTTCGTACTCTGCATCCAGGAAACCCGGAATTTCATCGAATTTCGGTTTTAGCAAGTTCCAGCGTTCTTTAGCCAGGGCGACGAATTCAGGGTCTTTGAAAAATTGTTTGTACCAAATGGCCTGTGTCATAAAGAGTTTTCCCTGGGCCTGGGGAGAAGCATTGTAGGAAAAGGTTCCCCAGTCAAAATCCCAAATAGGGCCGGCAAAAAGTTTGGTGTCTTTATCCTTGTGCATATAAACACTTCCGGGATTGGCCAGTTCGTGGTTGATGCATAGTTCAAAAACGATCCAATAGTCCACAAACGACTGCATATCCACGAATTTCCTGTACCCCTCTTCCGGATCTTTAAAGGCCGGCCCGTATATGGCTGCTCCGGCCTGATCAATATAATCTTTGATCCAGTTGATCTGAGCTGCGCTGATGTCGTCTTCGTCCGGGAATTTTACGGCAAAAGGAATCCCGCTCTGTTGTACACTCTGGCCGTGAGGGGAAAACCACTGAATTTCGTTGTCAAAGTGAAAGTCAAGCTCCAGGATATACCCGTCATCGGAAATGTTTACTCTGTTTTTATCTTCCTTGATGTGCTCAACCAACATGTAATTGCCCTGGTGACGACCGTTAAAAATCAATTCCACAATCTCGTTGCGGGGTGTCCATGCCAGGGAAGTGGATTGAGCAATTTTGAAAGCCATACGGTTCCGGAGCATAGTCCGGTCCATGAAATTGGCCAGCAACACCCAGCGTTTGTGTTTGGGCATGCCCAGCAGGGGAGTTTTACTGTCCAGTTTTAGCGCATAAGGTTTTTTTGGCCACAACCAGGTAGTATTGCCCCTCCCGCGGATCTCTGTTGCCATTTGGGGAAGGTCTTCAAACGAGCCCATTCCCTGGATACGGATGGTCGCATTCATCCAGTCATCTTTGGATGTTACAGGGGCTCCGTTTTCCGTGTTGATTATCATTACCGGGATTCCCGTAAAATGAACGATTCCTGTTTTATAGGAAAGTATGGTGCCTTCGTTGGTCTCTACTGTATATTCCACGGGTTGCGAAAAATCCTGAACCGTTTTTCCGCTTTCCTGAACCACTCCGTTCACCTTAACGGGGTTGCCGCTTGTGAAAGAAGCTGTCAGATGCAGATCCTCCAGCCATACCGGGATGTTTCCTTCTATTGTATGTTGATAAATCTCTTCTGCAGAGTTTATATCCAGCCGGACATCTTCTTTCAGCGACGGGTTGAGTTCCTTTGAAAAATAGAAATCACTGATTCCTGCATGACTCATAGAGCTTATCACTTGAAAAGCTCCGGAAGTGATCATGGAAGTGCCGTATCCCGCACGAGAGGTGATCAGGCACAAGACCACAGCGTTTTTGTAGGTCAGACGTACCCCGTTGTCCTGTAAACGGACTTCGTAAACACCTGCTTCTTGTGAGGGAACTATGCTTTGAATTGAAAAATACTCGGGTTGACGAGTGGTACCCTGGATGCGCAATTCAATTTGACATTGCTCAGAGGTGATGTCAAAAACGAATTCGGCTGCGGGTTCTTCAACCCGGAACAGAAAAGAAGCTGTACCTTCCAGCGGCACTATAATTTGCTGTTCATCCACAGACAAACTAATTAACCGGGCGTCTTTTTCCGTTTTGTCTGGATCTGGTGTTTTGGTGCAGGCAGCTGCCAGAAAGGCAACAGCAAATAAGAGGTAATGTATTTTCATTCTAAAAAGGACATATGCTTTGGGTTGCAAGTTATAAAATTTTACCTTTACACTACTATAAAACCGCTACAGTCATGTTAAAACGTTTATTTTTTACCGGATTTTCAATCTTGTTGATAGCTTGTACTTCTTTGAAAGATGAAGTTGCGGTCATTGATTTCATAGAAGTTGACGGTCCCCACCTGGTGCTCAAAGGAGAAAAATATTTCATCAAAGGCACCAACCTGGGCAATTGGCTGAATCCGGAAGGGTATATGTTCAGTTTTAAAAAAACGAATTCCGCAAGCTGGATAGATCAAATGTTTTGCCAATTGGCAGGTCCTGATTTTACAGCGGATTTCTGGCGCCAATTCAAGGAACGGTACATAACCCGGGAAGATATTGATTTTATCGCCTCCACCGGGGCAAACACCATACGGCTTCCTTTTCACTACAAACTTTTTACGGATGAGGATTTTATGGGACTGACCGTTTCCCAGGACGGATTTGTCCGCATAGACAGTATCGTTTCCTGGTGCCGCCGGGCCGGTTTACACCTGATCCTGGATATGCACGATGCCCCTGGCGGCCAGACAGGGGACAATATTGACGACAGTCACGGCTATCCCTGGCTGTTTGAAAGCGAGACCAATCAACAACTTTTTTGTGATATTTGGAAAAGGATTGCAACCCGTTACCATGACGAGCCGGTCATCCTGGGCTACGACTTGCTGAATGAACCCATAGCACCGTATTTCAGTAATAAAGATGAGCTCAATGCCATGCTTGAACCTTTGTACAAAAGGGCAGTGTCAGAGATCCGCAAAGTGGATACGAATCACATAGTCATACTGGGAGCCCCTCAATGGAACAGTAACTTCAATCCTTTTACGGACTGGACTTTTGACAATAAGATAATGTATTCCTGCCACCGTTACGGAGGAGATGCGACAACAGATGCGATCTCCCATTTTATTGAATTCAGAAATAAAACCAATTTACCAATGTATATGGGTGAGATCGGGCACAACACTCTGGAGTGGATGGAAGCCTTTTGCAGGGTAATGGAAGAAAACAACATAGGGTATACATTCTGGCCGTATAAAAAAATGGGAGGATCTTGTTTCGTTTCTATTAGTACTCCTGAAAACTGGGAGCAGGTGGTCGCCTTTTCCGAAGCCTCAAGAGATACGTATGCCGCTATCAGGGAGGCCCGGCCTGACCAGGAGCTGAGCCGACGTTCGATGAAAAATCTTCTGGAGTTGTGTTTGTTTGAAAATTGCAGCGTTGAAGAGGATTACGTAAGAGCACTGCGCCTGGAAAAAGAAAGAACAGACAACTAGAAGCGTTGTCTGTTCAGACCCATTTAACCTAAAACCTAATAGATGAAAAAAACTATCTGTCTTAATAGTTTGCAAACGGCGTGCCAAACTTTTAGAAAGAGGCAGAAATATTTTTTGCTATTTCCCTGTGTTGTTATATCTTTGTGATATCAAAATAATATCACTTAACAATACAAAGAAATGAAAAACGTACAGGAAAAATTCGTACAGCCCCGTAATGGCTGGATCATGCTGGTGCTGAGTATTCTTGGTTTCACAGCAGGGATAGCCTTACCCGTCATTTTTACCGAATCGCTGGGTTGGAGACAGGGTTGGTATTGGCTAATTACGGTCTCGGTAGTTTCCTTTATTGCCCTGTTTGGCCTTATGGTAATCAATCCTAACGAAAGCAAGGTGTTGACATTTTTCGGAAAATACGTGGGGACCGTTGTGGATAACGGCTTTTTTATGATCAATCCTTTTATGGTCAGAAAAACCGTATCGCTCAGGGCGCGTAATCTGAACGGAGAACCCATAAAGGTAAACGACAAGATGGGCAATCCCATAATGATAGGCGTTGTGCTTGTCTGGAAGGTAAAAGACACCTTCAAAGCTTGTTTTGCGGTGGACAATTATGAAAAATTCGTAGATGTACAGTCCGAGGCAGCCGTCAGGAGTTTGGCAGGTTCATATCCTTACGACAACCTGGAGGATGAGAATGCCGATATCACACTGCGTTCCGGCGGAGAAGAAGTAAACAGCCTGCTGGAAGAATCTTTGTCAGAGCGCTTGAACATAGCCGGGATAGAGATCATTGAAGCCCGTATCAGTTACTTGGCCTATGCCCCTGAAATTGCCAGTGCCATGTTGCAACGTCAGCAGGCAACGGCCATTGTAGCCGCCCGCCATAAGATAGTAGAAGGAGCTGTTAGTATGGTGGAAATGGCTTTGCAACAATTATCTGCTAAAGAAATAATTGATCTGGACGAAGAAAAGAAAGCTGCTATGGTTAGCAATCTGATGGTTGTGCTGACGTCTGACCGTGCTGCCAGTCCGGTGATCAATACAGGGAGTCTGTATCAGTAGAATGAAAAAATCGTTTGTGTTGCGCATTGATGTTGAAACCTGGGTCGCTTTGGAAAAATGGGCGACAGATGAGTTCCGTAGCGTCAACGGCCAATTGGAATACATCATCAACGAAGCGTTAAAGAAAAACAGAAGATTAAAGGAAAATAATAACAAGTAAATGGATTTTTTGCTTGAGTGGGGATATTTGGGACTGTTTGTCGGGTCATTCCTGGCTTCGACCATCATACCGTTCAGTTCGGAATTTCTCTTGATAGCAATGCTCCTGGCGGGAGGAAATCCCTGGGCGTGTTTTGCCGCGGCCACTATTGGTAACGGCCTGGGGAGCCTGACCTGCTATGGGCTGGGATATCTTGGCAAGTGGGAATGGATCGAAAAATGGTTACGCATAAAAAGAGAAAAACTGGAAAAGCAGCAACAGGTGATTCATAAATGGAGCAGCCTGGTAGCTCTATTCTGCTGGCTGCCTGTTATAGGAGATGTTTTTGCCGTAGGATTGGGATTTTACAGGATCCCTTTTTGGAGAACCGCTGTGCTTATGTTTATTGGTAAAGCCCTCCGTTTCCTTTTCTGGATGGGTCTTTGGTTCCTGTTACCGGAAAAATTGCTCTAGTGGTTCATTAGTTCTTCAAACGATACATCCCTTAAAGGATACGAGCGGGCATTGGTGTAATTATAATGCCACCATTCGGGTTCATAAATGGAAAATCCGAAAGCTTCCATAATCCCTCTCAGTGTTGCCCTGTTCTTCAGGATATGTTCCGGAAGGTCATTGAATGCATGTGATGCTGTGTCCGAGAAAGAATCGAATGGGGTAGGCATTTCCAGTTCGTTTCCGGTTTCCAGGCAGATCAGCGTAAGATCCACTGCGGCTCCCCGGTTATGAATGGAGCCTGTTCGCGGGCTGGCTACAAACGTAGTGTCGTGATAGACTTCATAAAAATACAATGTAGCTGCATAGGGTCTGTATGCATCCATAATCTTGAAACCCAAGCCTGTTTTTTTTAAGGAATCCTGTGCCAAAGCCAATGCTTCTGCAACCGGGCGGCATAAAAAGGCTTTGGGAGAAGTGTAAATGGGGATTCCGGTAAAATTTTGGGATTTGGCATACGCAATATCCAGACTGATGCCCGGAATGATTTCTTCCAGATCTACAAGTTCCGTGTCCGGATTTTCTGCTACCTGGGCCAGATAATCTTCCATTGTGACTGCAATGGGCAGGTTATAAGGATTTTTAGGATTACTTTGATGGCACCCGGCCACCAAAAGAACAACCAGAAAAAGAAAAAAAGTACGTTTCATAAATCAAAGGTAAGGATATTAATTTTTTATTTACCTTTGCAGCCTTGATCAATCGGGGTGTAGCGCAGTTGGCTAGCGCGCCACGTTCGGGACGTGGAGGCCGAAGGTTCGAGTCCTTTCACCCCGACTTACTATTGTCGATTCATCACAATAAAAGTCCGGTATTATATATGAAACGTCTTATTTTAGCATTATTCCTTATAGTGTTTGGTGTTGAAGCATCAGCACAAGCAGGATGGTGGGGGCCGCAAAGCAAGGTGGTGACTGATACCCTTTACAGCGAGGTCCTGAATGCCAACCGTGAATACACAATATTCCTTCCCAAAAGCTACGAAACCCAGATGAATAGGGAATATCCCGTGCTGTATCTTTTACACGGCATGTCGGGTGTCAATACCAGCTGGTTTGAAAATGAACATGCCAAAGAGATTGCCGACCAATTGATAGCCTCGGGTGAGGCTTGTGAAATGGTCATTGTATCTCCCAACGCGGGAGGCAATCTGGCCGAAGGCGCGTGGAATGGTTATTTTAATATGCCCGGTTGGCAATACGAAACGTTTTTCTTTACGGAGTTCCTGCCCTTTATTGAGAAAACGTACCGTATTGTCGGAGACAAGCAGCATCGTGCCGTTGCCGGCTTATCCATGGGTGGAGGCGGTGCCACTGCATACGGCCAAAAACACAGTGACATGTTTTCCTCGGTTTATGCCATGAGTGCCTTAATGGACATTCCGGAGGGAGGAGGGGTTCCTTCACAGGATCCTGAAGATAAAATGGCATTGCTTACGAAATCTGTTCAGGAAAACAATTGTATAAAGTATGTAGAAGAAGCGGATGATGAACGGAAAGAGCAACTGCGCAGTGTAAAATGGTTTGTCGATTGTGGCGATGACGATTTCCTGCTTGACCGTAATATTGAATTTACCCGGGCCATGCGCCGTCAGCAAATCCCTTGTGAATTCCGGGTGCGCGACGGCGGGCATACCAGCGAATACTGGCGTTCGGCACTATATACCTGTTTGCCTTTTGTGTCAAGAAATTTTGGAAAGTAATTCTATTTTATCCCCAGGGCACGAAAAAAAGTGTCTTTATAAGAATCGGAAACAGGGATCCTTACATGGTCAAAGATGATTCGTTGTCTTTCAATTGTTTTCACCTTCTGAATGTTCACAATGAAAGAACGGTGAACCCGTATAAACTGGTTTTCAGGTAATTCTTCCTCAATGGTTTTCAGTGTCATGAGAGTTTGAACGGAAACGCCGGTATCCAGGTGGATCTTTATATAATCGCCAATCCCTTCTATGTAAACAATCTCCGATGTATTGATGATTTGTTGTTTGTAGTCGGATTTAACAACAAGATTTTTTGGTATCAGCGTGCTGTTACCCAGTGAGCCGGAGGCGTTTATAAGCGTTGCTTGGCGTTGAGCCTTGTTGGCGGCTGTAAGAAATTCTGCATAACTGAAAGGTTTTAATAAGTAGTCAATGGCATTCACCTTAAATCCTTCCAATGCATATTGTTCAAATGCTGTTGTGAATATGACAAGACAATCCCCCATCATTCGTGATAATTCCAGTCCGTTCAAATGGGGCATTTGTATATCAATGAAAGCAAGATCTACATTTTCATTTTTAAATACATTCAATGCTTCCACACCGCTGCTGCACCTGGCCACGAGCTCAAGAAAAGGGGTCTGGTGAATGTAATCCTGAAGCAGATTCAATGCCAGCGGTTCGTCATCAACAATTATGCATCTTAAGCTTGTCATTGGTCAAATCATAACGTAATTTTCAGTTCAGAAAGATATTCGTTGTCATGTGCAGAATAGGTATAAGAATGTTTTCCCGGGTATAATAAAGAAAGACGTCGCTCTAAATTTTCAATGCCAATTCCGGAACCACTGTAATCATTGAAGTCTTTTGGGAATAAACTGTTTTTTACCCGGCAGGAGATTGTTTTCCCCTGAATATCAATATTGATATCAATAAATGAAGGAGCCGACTGAGAAATACCGTGTTTGAAAGCGTTTTCTACCTGTGTAATGAACATTAAAGGGGCAATGGTCAAACCGTCTGTTTTCTCTGAAATGTTCACTTTCATATTGACTTTGTCCGTAATGCGCAGGGACATAAGATCAATGTAATTTTTAGTAAAAGCCAGATCTTTATCTAAAGACACTTTTTCCTGGTTGTTATCATACAACACGTAACGCAAAGTCTTGCTGAGACTTAAAACGGCTTCTTGAGCTTTTTCCTGATCCATTCTCATTAAGGAATAGATATTATTCAGCGTATTGAACAAAAAGTGTGGATTAAGCTGGTTTTTCAAATTTTTAATCTCTGCCTGGCTGGCAACAATTTCCATTTTTGCTTTTTCTCTGTCAGTGTGTTGCCATTCAAGAGTGACGCGAATAGCAACAGCCATGGAAGCGGTAAGCATCATAAAAAACATATCTCTGGCAATAAATACAAATGAATTCCGCGGAGGCGGAATGTGTTCCATGGGAATGCCTGCCAGATTGGTAAAATAATACCCGTGCCATAAATAAAGCAGAATGCTTACTGTGCTGATTAATAATAAGTTTGACACAAAAAATACGATCCAGCGTTTTTGCAGCATAAATCGTTTAATGAATACATAAAAATTAATGTAAAAAACCAGCAAATTAGCTGTGATGCTGCCACAATATCCCAGATACCTCACGAAAGTAAGTGTCTCGTTGCGTGGATTTATAAAAAAGGGCAAACTGTAAAACAGTACCACGGCCATTATATTCATGAGGATGAAAGCCCGTCTGCTTTTTTTATCCGATATCATATTCATTCTCAAATATAAGAAATTCTTTATTCGTACCTGATAGCATCAATTGGATTAAGCCTGGCAGCCTTTTGTGCCGGATACCAACCGAAAAACATGCCGGTCAAAGTACAGACAATGAAGGAAAGAACTATGGAATATACCTGTACAGAAACAGGCCATCCGGTAATTGCGTTTATTAGAGCGGAGGCTCCTATTCCGAAAAGTACACCCAGAATACCACCTGTAACACTTATAATCACGGCTTCTATCAAAAATTGCATAAGTATATGCACGCCCTTAGCTCCGATAGACATCCGTAATCCGATTTCCCTGGTACGTTCGGTTACCGAAACATACATAATATTCATGATCCCGATTCCTCCCACCAACAGGGATATGCCGGCTATGCATCCTAAAAGAATGGTCATCATATCCATGACCGAACCCATTGTTTCCATTATTTCCTGTTGAGAACGTACATTAAAATCGTTTTCCTCTCCTATTTGGATATTATGGTTCATTTGAAGTATTTCCGTAATTTCTTCAATGGCCTGTTCTGAGTATTCTTCAGAAATAGCTGCGGCAGAAATACCTTGCAGATAATTGATGGCCAGAATTCTTTTTTGAACCGTTGTATAGGGGGCAAGTAAAATATCATCCTGGTCCATCCCCATTGCGTTATATCCTTTGGCATCAAGAACGCCAATAATCTTCAATGGTATTTTTCCAAAACGGATGCTTTTGCCTAATGGGTCTTCTCCGTTGGGAAAGAGGTTGTTCACAATGGTCTGTCCCACCACACAAACTTTCGCGGCTTTTTGGATATCTGTATTGGTAAACATGGAACCTTTACCTACGGAATAACCACGTATATCACTGTACTGTTCATTCACTCCGTAAATAGTTGTAGGCGTATTATTTGCCCTGTATACAGCCTGTCCGCTGCTATTTACGGTGGGAGTAATCTTGGATAGGTAATTGGTTTCACGTAACAATGATTCGTAATCTGCCATCTTGAGTGTCTGCATATCAGAAGCACTTTGGCGAACTCCGCCAAAACGGCCGTTCCCGGGCTGAATAATGATCATGTTGGATCCCATTTCACCTATTTCGTCCCGGATACTTTGTTTGGAACCTGACCCAATTGCCAGCATGGTAATTACAGACGTTACGCCAATAATGATTCCCAGCATAGTCAGGAAAGCCCTCATTTTATTATTGAAAAGGGCTCTTAAAGCTATTGTAATTAGATTTTTATAATTCATTATGCAGTCTTTTAATCTTCTTCAACGGGTAATGAAGCTAAAGTGTCTTTTGCAGATAAAACAGTGTGATTGACCTTGTCTTCGATGACTTTCCCGTCTTTCAACACAATATTGCGACTTCCGTAATGTGTGATTTCCTGATTGTGCGTGACAAAAAGAATAGTACGGCCTTTTTTATACAAATCCTGAAAAACAGAAAGAATTTCAAATGATGTCCTGGTATCCAGGTTCCCGGTAGCTTCATCGGCCAGGATAATGACCGGGTTGTTTACAAGAGCACGGGCAATGGCCACACGTTGTTGTTGCCCTCCCGACATCTGGTTGGAACGATGATTCATCCGGTCCTGAAGCCCTACTGCTTGTAAAGCCTGAACAGATTTTTCCTTTCTTTGTGCAGTATTGACGGTTTTATTATAAAGTAAAGGCAGTTCCACGTTTTCCAGGGCGGTTGTCTTTGGTAACAGATTATAGGTTTGAAATACAAATCCTATCTTGCGATTGCGTAAAACAGCCCTGTCGTTTTTACCCATCTTTCTCACCTGTACACCTGAAAGATAATAGTCACCGTGTGTGGGAACGTCAAGACAACCCAATATGTTTAACAAGGTAGATTTCCCGGATCCGCTGGCTCCCATAATAGTCACGAACTCACCTTCTGAAATATTGAAAGAAATATCCCTTATGGCGTGAACCGTTTCGCAGCCTACAATGAAATCACGTCTTATGTTTTCTACTTTTATAATTTCACTCATCAGACTCTTTGTTATTTTGTTCGTACATTGTTTTCCTGTCCGGGCCGGGGTGGCATGAACGGACTATTGCTCCCGTTACTTCCCTGATTTCCGGGGACGTTGCCGAAAGATCCGGGGACTCCCGTCATACTGAGGGAAACCTGTATCCCGGTAATCACTTTTTCTCCCGCTGACAGTCCCTCTATGATTTCGGTATAAATCCCGTCGGTAACACCGGCGATGACTTCTCTGGCTTCAATTCTTCCTTCGGAATTTTGAACAAAAACATGTGTTTCAGGAATATTCCCGGTGTATTCACCCGGTACAAAACGCAGGGCACGCACAGGAACGGTAATGATGTTTCCTTTGTTCAGGGTATAGATATTGACTTCCGCAGTAAGACCCGGTTTAAGTTTTAATTCCGGATTCGGAGCGTCAATAACTACTTCATAAGTAACCACGTTGGACGTAGTGGTTGCCAGCAGGCGTACCTGGATGACCGTTCCTTCAAATTGATCTTCAGGGAAAGCGTCTACCGTAAACACCACATGTTGGCCTTCAATTACTTGTCCTATGTCTGCTTCATCAACATCTGCTATAACCTGCATTTTTCTTAAATCATTGGCTATTGTGAAAAGAGTTGGTGTGCTAAAACCTGCGGCTACTGTCTGACCTTCATCAACCGCACGCGAGAGCACAACACCGTCAATAGGGGAATAAATCCATGTGTATCCTATGTTTCTTTCCGCTTTTTGATAATTGGATTTGGCCTGAGTATAAGAGTAAGTAGCCTTGGAATAAGCATTGAAAGCCTGATCGTATTCGGATTGACTGATGAGTTCTTTTTCGTACAAACCTTTTAAACGGTTGTAATTAGCTGTCTGATAATCGTATTCTGCTTTGGAAGAATTTAAATTTGCTTTAGACGATTCCAGATCGGTTTCAAGGACCGAACGGTCGATCTCGGCAATAAGTTGTCCGGTTTTAACTTCTGAATTGTAATCGACGTATATTTTGGAAATGATCCCGGATACCTGAGTCCCGACCTCAACTTGTTTAATAGGCTCGACTGTTCCCGTAGCTGTTATGGTATTGCTTATGGAACCTGTCCGTACCAGGGTTGTTTCATAAGCCGGAGCCGTTTTCTTTGTATTACAGGAAAACAGTATGGTCAGCATGATCAATGTTTGGGGTAATAAAAATATTGTCTTCATATTGATAGTATTAAAAATTCATATTTTGATATTGGTACAGTTCCAGCAGCATAAGACATGAAACGGCCTGAAACCTGGATTGAAGCAAGGTGCTGAGCGCATTTGTATAATTATTTTGTTCAGTGATCAGCTCAATTGTGTTTTTCAATCCGGCCAGAAATTGTTCGTTTACAAGTTCAAAACTGGCTTTGGCTGCATCCAGTTGCTCCTTGGCCGAAACATATTGACTTTGTGCAGAAACAGCATCGTTGTGGAGGGACTCAATGGTGCTCAGAAGTTGTTTTTTCAAACTTATATCCTGCAATTGAGCAGATTCACTTTGCAGTTCAGCCTTGTTAATATTGGTGCGAATTTGTTTGTTGTTGAATATGGGAATACTTAGGTTGAGACCGATATTTTCATTGATCTTGTTGCCGAGTTGTTCAAAATAAGAGGCCCCTGCGCTTGAAATGGTCCCGGTATTGATAGAGGCACTGGCAGATATGGTAGGCAACATAGAAGCCTTTGCGACAGATATGGCCATATTTGCCGATTCCACACTTAAGGCACTACTTTTCATTTGAGGCAAATTATTAAGTGCAGCTTGATATACGGAATACAAATCCGGAATAATTTTCAGGACCTGCTGATCGTCAAACTCGGTAAAAACAACGTCAAATTCATCTTCCAGTTCCAGTTCCAGCAATTGTTTTAATGTAAGTTTTGCACTGGATAAAGAGTTTTTAGCCTGGGTCAATTGATGTTTATCACCTGCATTTTGTGATTGCAGCTGGGCCAGATCGGCTTTGGATATGGATCCGGCCTGATACATCTGGAGCCCTCTTTCGACCTGTGTTTGTGAAAGAGCAACGGCTTTTTTTGCGATTTCCAACGATTCATTGGCATATAAAATCTGCAGATAAGCCTGAACGACTGATATTTCAATGTCCAATGCCGATTGTTCGATATCGTATGAATACGCTGAATTTTCAATTTGCTTTTGCTTTATGGTTTTGTTCAGTTTGCCACCGGAGTATAATGTTACACCGGTATTAAGCCCGTAATTATCTGAATAGGCCGCAGCATCTGTTTTTTCCATGAAGTCGTTGTATGTGGTCGTGTTTTGAAAAGAAACCCCGAAGTTTGATGAAAAATTAAGTGTGGGAAACCGCTGTGCCTTGGTTTGTTCCAAGTCAACGTCGGATAGTTCTTTTGTTATTTTCTGACTTTTTATCTGGATGTTATTCTGCCTGGCATATTCAATACATTTTTCCAGGGTCCATGGTATCGTCTGAGCTTTAACCGTATAACCTGTCATTATAAACACGATGGTTGTAATAATAAATACGGATCTGTGTTTTAGAATCATAATCAAACATTTTTATTTACGGCAAATGTATCCGGGTGAAATCACAGCTGCAATAAAAATCGGTGGAATGGGGCATTTTCATGTCAGAGAGGCTTTTTTTGTCTGTATGCAAGCTAGTATTGTTTGTGCAACTTCTTGGAAAAGATTATCTTTACAACAGAATAACTGTCTATCTTCTGAAAATGAAAACATTCAAGAGACTGTTATGGTTACTGGTAATCTTGTTTGTGGTTGCCGTGATATATTCATTGTTGTTTCCCGGAAAGATCAGGGTAGTTGACAACATGAGGATGTTTGTCCAGAAACCGCTTATTAAATGGGCAGGACAGATAAAAATGTCACAATTAACCTTTTCGGATAATGATGACAATGAAGGGAATACCGATATTTCCCTGGAGGAATTAAAAACGATCGTGAAGGACCTGCCTGCCGGTAGTATTTTCTTCACACAAACGCGTAACTATCCTTTAAGCGAATTTATTCCCGGCGAATGGAAACATACCGGTATCTTTTTGGGCACCAAAGAACAGATAGGCCGGCAGATCAAAACAACAGGCAGCCTTTATAAGTCTCTTGATACGCTCATGAACCAAACGGATGTATATGTATTGGACAGTTATTCAGAGGGGGTTCGTGTTCATCCCGTACAGGAACTTTCCAACATGAAAGAGAAATCATATCTTACACATTTTGCTGCTTTTTCTTTGAACGAGGATTCCCGTCATATAGAAAAGTTTATAAAAAGTGCATTGACATATACAGGAAGGGATTACGATTATGACTGGATCACGGAAGACACCCATGCCATGTATTGTTCGGAACTTCTGTATCATACCCTGAAGGATGTAGGGATAAATATTAGTGAAAGGACTAAAACGGTAAACCGCGATATTTTTTCCCCCGACAACCTGTTCCGTTATTTAACCCTCCATTCCGGAAAAAGAAAACAGTTTACTTTTTACGGTCTTTTTCACAAACAATAAAAGGTTATGTATGACATCCTGATATCTACCCTCAGGGAATCCCTTCTAATCACGGTTTTTGTACTGTTGATGATGGTAGTCATTGAATACATCAATGTACAGACTAAGAATTATTGGGCCGAAAAACTCAAA
>Ga0334901_1001422_pt1 | contig 25214 bp, 28 predicted proteins | sample GraSluR3_MG_3_FD_207216 | JGI IMG/M metagenome (GOLD analysis project Ga0334901, IMG submission 207216) | Sludge microbial communities from methane-producing bioreactor in Wageningen University, Netherlands - Granular Sludge_15_08-R3 | ecosystem: Engineered > Bioreactor > Anaerobic >... | reverse complement strand
AATCGGCAAATACCCAGTAATTATCTACTGCCAGAGGCATTATTGTGTCTTGATACTGGATACCGGGGTCAGTTGTCGTGTCATCGCTGCAGGCAATGAAAGTTATCAGAACGGTCAGTAATATCAATATTTTCATCATTCGTATGAACCTCACTCATTATCTTCTAACAGAAAATCACCGGTATTGTTTCTAATCTTCCGGGAACCGGAAGCGGTAACAAGCCGATACTCTTCTTAGATTCTACTCATCTCTTACGACATACAGGCTGTCAATCTCTTTCTGAAAAATAGAACTGAAGGATAAAGTAAAAGATGTGGCTGTAGCCAGGCTATGTAACAGATTTTATCCCTTGACAGGCTGATTTACTCTTCGAACTGTAATTTATTGTAACAATACGAGTTGGATAAACGAAGGGTAAGGAAGATTTATGAAGTTGAAGATAAAGAGCCTGATTAAGAGAGGAGTTATCCTGGCTGTGTTGATCATTCTTCTGCTTGCTGGCTGTTCTCGGGGAGGTGAAGTAGTCGAGAGTGGTGAGAACTATCTGGAGAAGGGGCTTCTGCTACAGAGTGAGGGTGATTATTATAAAGCTCTGGAAAGCTATATGACAGCAGCTGACCTGGAACCGGAGAGAGCTGAGATCTACTACAGAATCGGCCTGGTGTATGGAATATTACATAATCAGGAGGGTGCTGACCGTTCATTGATAGGAGGGAAGCCGAACCGGATCAGCAGGCGGGTATACACTGATGAGAGCCATTATTCCAGAGCAGTGCATTATTTTCGTAAAGGTGCTGATCTGGGGCATCAGCCATCAAGAGATATCCTCCGAACTATGTATGATAACATTCAGCACAAAGACGTGAAATACTGAGCAGCAGCAGAAGCTGTCGCGCTTAGATAAACATTGCTTACGATTATCACTTTGTATTGATATTCTGTTGAAACTTAAAACAGGAAGGCTATCATTCTCCTTTAAAATGTAATCTGAAAAGATTTACGGCTTCGATTCCTCTCTTTTCTGAATCTCTTGCAGCTCTTAGAAGCGAGACAGTCTGACTGGTATCTGATTCAGAGATTTCTTCATTCTGGGGAGGAAAGGGATAGAGTTCTGATACATTACTCAGGTTATCTACAACCTTTCTATATTCTCTGATAGCTCTATCCAGGTCTTCATAATTATAGTTGTCTCCTAATACAGATTTAAGTTCCTCAAGGAAGCTCAGGCCATTGATTCTTTCAGCTCTCCAGACCTTTATATTATAAGTTAACCCCCATAAATCTGCTTTGCGTTCACTGAGAGCTTCAATCCAGACATCATAACCCTTGATACCTTGTGTATACCCTTCAAAAGCATATTGCTGGGGATTGACATGATAATCGTGAAAGAAATCGAGAGCTGTATGTGCTTGTTGGATTGGATCGGGCTCTCTCTCTGATGGAAATGCAATATAGATTGTCAGTATCCCGATATCTGAGTTTCCTAACTCATTCCACGGTTTATGTCTGACACTTCCGTCGAAATCGTAATAGAGGTATCCATTATCGTCCGTTCCAACTATCAGATAGTATTCGGGGAGATTCAATTCCCATCCGAAAACCGGTTTGTTATCAGCCAATGCTTGTTTAGTAGCATCGAAAGCGGACTTCTGTAGTTCTTTAAAATCGGGATCGGTCTTTTGTCCATAGATTCCAGTAAAACTCAAGCCCAGGGATTCAGCATTTGCCAGAACAAAACCATTATCGAAAGCGACCGGCCCGCTCGGACAGACTACAGGATGCATGTTGAGCAGGAAAGCATGGCCTGTGACTCCACTAATCCAGGCACTGGAATATTCAAAACCGAGATAGTCAGAGCAGGATTTAAGACAACCTATCAAAGAAGCCCATTGATTATGCGGCTTAATCGGGAGAACTTCTTGAGCCATAAGTATGCCTGAGATCAGGATCAGCAAAAGAGGAAGTAATAATATCATCTTCATCAAATCCTCCGGAAGAGATAATTTTTATACAACATCTCCGAAGTCAGAATCAAATCTGTCAAGGGCAAATTACTGTCTGATGCTAATAGCTTCTCTTCCTTACAGGTCCTGCTTGCCGGGTATGTTCTGACATATCGGAAAGCATTAAACCGCTCCGACTGTTCAGCCAGTGTTTAAATACTTCCTAACTGAAGTGAGATAGCTCAATATCAAGCTTTAATAAGTGTCCCTGTATTCCCATGCAGGGCATCTACTACACTTTCAACTGATGTAACTACCACCTCTTTGCCACCATTCTTAAGGAAATTGACCGCGGCTTTTATCTTCGGACCCATACTGCCGGGGGGGAACTGTCCTTCGGCAAGGTGCTTTTCCGCTTCAGCAACCGTAAGAGTATCAAGTTCTTTCTGATCTGGTTTGCCAAAATTAATGGCTACCTTATCAACACCGGTCAGAATTACGAGCAGATCGGCCTCTATCTCTTCGGCCAGCAGGGCCGAAGCGAAATCTTTGTCGATAACAGCATCAATTCCTTCCAGATTTCCCTGTTCAGTCTTGATAAATGGTATTCCACCACCACCGCAGGCTATGACAATTACCCCTTCTTCGACAAGCTCTTTGATCGTAGAGGCGAGTGGTATATCGACCGGTATAGGGGAAGGGACAACCTGTCTATAACCCCTGCCAGCATCTTCGATAATATTCCAACCGTACTCTTTGGTTAACTTCTCGGCCGTATCTCGGTTGTAAAATGGGCCAACCGGCTTGGAAGGATTCTGAAAATTAGGATCGTTCTTATCGACCTGAACTCTGGTTACAACAGTCAATACCTGAACGTCGAGACCCTCTTCGGTCAGTCCGTTCTCAAGGCATTCTTCTATCATATAGCCCATAGTTCCTTCGGTTGCAGCATTGAGAAACATCAACGGGAGAGGGGCAACGTTCATTCCTATTCCAGCCTGTTGCTGGATCAACATATTACCTACCTGAGGCCCGTTACCGTGGGTGATTACCAGATGGTAACCCTCTTTGATCAGTTTGACTATTCCCTGCATACTATCATAAGTATTCTTCATCTGCTCTTCAACAGTTCCCTTCTGACCGGCTTTCAGGATTGCATTGCCACCGAGGGCTAATACAGCTTTCTTTCTCATCTTCTACTCCTGTATTGTATACTATCTTCAATACCTAATAACAGTGGTTACTCCAGACAGAATAATTTCAGAAAATCAAAGGAGACTGACCAGTGTCAGCCTCCTTTTGATGTTTTGTATATGTTGATTCAATCTATAGCTTAGAAATCCTTCAGGACATCAGCAAGGTTCGGCCTTCCTATCTCCTGAAGATCATATTCGACTCTTATAACCGGCTTGTTGATCTCGATGATACGGGTGAGATCGATCGGAGTAGCGAACACAACTACATCACAATCTGTAGCATTGATCGTCTCCTGCAGATCTTTCATCTGCTTCTCACCATAACCCATGGCTGGAAGAAGTAATCCTATATCGGGATACTTTCTGTAAGTATCGGCAATTGTTCCTACTGCAAATTCACGTGGATCGATCAGTTCGCCAGCTCCGAATTTCTGGGCTGCAACGACTCCAGCTCCATATTCCATCTCGCCGTGGGTGAGGGTTGGGCCATCTTCTACTACGAGAACTCTCTTACCTTTGATCATTTCAGGTTTGTCAACTGTTAATGGAGAAGCACCATCAATCACAACAGCTTCAGGATTGATTGCCTGGATGTTTTCGCGAACTTCCAGAATAGCATCGAAATCGCTTGTATCAATCTTGTTGATAACCACAACATCTGCCATGTAGAGATTGGTCTCACCGGGATAATATGCCAGTTCGTGGCCCGGACGATGAGGATCTACAACAACGATGTGTAACTGCTTGTCAGAAGTATAGAAGGAGATATCATTGTTACCACCATCCCAGATGATGACATCGGCTTCCTTTTCTGCCTCTCTCAGAATCGCTTCATAGTCAACCCCGGCATAAATTACACTGTTCATCGCAATATGAGGCTCGTATTCTTCCATCTCTTCGATCGTGCAGTTGTGTTTTTTCAGATCTTCCAGATCCGCAAAACGTTGAACTTTCTGGGCTTCGAGATCGCCATAAGGCATCGGATGTCGTATGGAAACAACTTTCTTACCTTTAGCCTGCAGTGCTTTGATGACTGCTCTGGTTGTCTGGCTCTTACCACATCCGGTTCTTACCGCACAGATCGAGATCAATGGTTTGTCTGTCTTGATTGAGGTATCTCTTGAGCCGAGAAGTATGAAATCTGCTCCGATGGCATTGACAAGAGAAGCCTTGTGCATAACATACTCATGAGGTACGTCACTGTAGGAAAAGACTACAAGATCTATATTATGCTTTATGATCAGATCTTTCAGGTTCTCCTCAGAATGGATCGGTATTCCTTCAGGATACAACTTACCCGCTAAACTCGGTGGATACAACTTGTCATCGATATCAGGAATCTGTGTCGCTGTGAAAGCTACAACCTCGTAGTTCTCATTATCTCTGAAATAGACATTGAAATTATGAAAATCACGCCCTGCAGCACCCATGATTATAACCTTTTTCTTCATAACTGTTCTCCTCTTTCATTATATTTTTGACTTGCTAAGCCAAATCCCTAAGATTGGGGTGAAAAGTCAAGCCTTTTCTCTTAAATCTTTTACCGATATAGGTTTAATACTGATTAGGACCAAATCGGGGAGCGGGTAAAGAAATCAGATAATATCTTGACAAAAATAACCTGTAAAATAGAAATGAATGACTTGATGAATTTCTCTAAAGAGATTGGGATATTCCTCAGGAAATATTGTAGTTAAACCACTGTTTTCAGTGGTTTAATATTATAGGAAATATTATGGTACTCGACAGGATAAAGGAACTGGCAGAACGAATAACTCTGGAAGCTGGTGTCGATCTCTATGACATAGAGATGAAGAATACCAACAGAGGGAAGGTACTGCGGGTTTATATTACCCGTAAAGGTGGGGTAACCCTGTCCGATTGTTCCAGAGTCAGCAGGCAATTGAGTAATGATTTAGACGTTATCGACCTCATAGCTAATCACTATTATCTTGAGGTTTCTTCACCTGGATTAGAGCGGTCTTTGAAGAGTGAAGACCAGTACAAGCATGCGGCAGGAGAGCAGATTAAGGTAACCTACCGGCAGGATGACAAGAATATAACCGTTAAAGGTCTTTTAACCGAAGTCACAGCTGACACAATAGTTCTGGAACTGAAAGAAGCCAGGCTGGGAGAGTCCGAGATTCTGTCCATTCCGTTCAAAAGTATCAAGAAGGGCAGGACGGTCTTCGAATTTAAAGGAAAACAACAGCAGCAGAAGTGAACTGCTTCAAGTTAAGGAGAAAAAGATATGGCAGCCAATATTACATCAGTAATAATGGAGTTAGCAACTACCAAGCAGATTGACAGGGCCAAAATCGAGGAAGAGATAAAAGACAGTCTCTATACGGCAATATCTAAAAAGTTGCTTCCAGAGAACGAACTGGAGATTATTGCAGACTTTGAGAATGATAAATTGTTCGCCAGAATGAAGAAGTTGGTTGTTGAAGAAGATCTGAATCTCGGTGAGATATCTCTGACAGAAGCACAAAAAATAGATAAGAAGGTTCAACTGGGAGACTATATTTCGATTGAAATGCCGATAACCGACTTCGAACCGAAGATAATCAATATTGCCCGAAAGACCATTCAGGAAAGAATTCGAAAGATCGAGGAAGACAGGATAATCTTCGATTATGAGAAACAGAAAGGGCAGATCGTCTCCGGGAAAATCCGTTCGGTTGACTATAATGGCTATAAGATTGATATAGGTTATACAGATGCCCTGCTTCCTGTGGAAGAACAGGTCGAGAGTGAATACTACCGGGTTGGTGATATTGTCAGATCTTATGTCGTCAATATCCGGAAGAAGAGGAACGAAGTTATGGTTATCCTCTCCCGTAACAGACCAGAATTCGTACAACGCCTTTTCGAACTGGAAATTCCAGAAATCGCAGACGGTGACGTAATTGTTAAAAAGATAGTCAGAGAACCGGGAGTTAGGACGAAAGTTGCCGTTTCGGCACTTAAGAAGAATATCGATCCTGTCGGCGCTTGCTTTGGTAAGAACAGTACCCGTATCGATATGATCAGAAAAGAGTTACACGGTGAGATAATTGATGTCATCTCCTGGGATGACTCACCTGAGCAATTGATTGCCAATGCAATCGGGAACGATCTGGTTGATAAAGTCTATCTCTCTGACCGGGGTAAATTCGGACGAATTGTCGTATCGGACAGGAACAAGAATCTGGCGATAGGAAAACAGGGTAAGAATGTCAGACTGGCAGCGAAGCTTACCGAATACAGCCTCGACATATTTACCGAAGAGGAATTCGAAGAGAAGATAGCTGAAGAGAGAAGGATAACAAGCCATATTTCCGAGCTCGATGGTGTAACTCCCAAGATAGCAGAAACCCTTAAGAAACACGGATATACTTCCGTGCAGGATATATATAAAGCTACTGTCGAAGAATTGTGCGATATGGAGAACATCGGAGAGAAAACAGCCCAGAAAATCAAAGAGTCGGCTGAGTTTTTCTGATGCCCAATCGCTCTTCAGTTGCGGGACATACCCCGCAGAGAACCTGCGTGATCTGCAGAAAGAAAAATGAGAAAGTCAAGATGATAAGATTTGTTCTGAATGAGAAAAACATTATTATCGACTACAGGCAGCGTCTCAATATGCGAGGCTACTACACCTGTGATGATAACGGTTGTATTCTCCTGCTCGACAGATGGATAAAGAAGAAATCTCGTAAGAGTAATTAAGAATTGAAGAGATAAAGAGATATAAAAACAATGATGAAAGAAGATATGAGGTTCAAAGAGAGATGGCAGGCAATTTCAGGTCTGTTAGGCCTGGCATACAAAGCGGGAAAGATCAAGACCGGAATGTCCGGGTGCTATCAGTCCTGTGTCAGTAAAAGGTCAAAACTGGTTATAATCGCTGATGACCTCAGCGCTCATTCCCGCCGAAAGATTGAGCATATCATATCTACAAACGGAATTAAAGCTTTTTCATACGGGACAAAGAGGCAGTTTGGGCTGTTGTTTAACCGTAATGATACTGGCCTGATCTCAATAGAGGACAGTGATTTTGTTGCCGGTATAGAAAAAGTAATGACCTGAGCGACTTATTGGAGGAAGATTGGGTATAAGAGTACACGAATTAGCTAAGGAATTGAAGATTTCAACCTCAGCGCTTAAGACACACCTTAAGCATCTCAATGTCAATGTAAAGTCCCATATGACTCAGTTGGAAGATGAAGTTGCCGATAAGATCAGGGGTATTTTTCAAACAGAGAGTGACAATATTAAGAAGATCGAGCAGGATAGACGCCGATATCATGACATAAAGAAGAGGCAGAAGAAGCTGGAACAGGAAGCAGAGCAGAAACGTAAAGAAGAGCAGGAAGCCGAGAAGAGATTGGAAGAGGCCAGGAAAAAGGCTCCGGTATTCATCGAGAAGCCGATATCCAAACAGAAAGAGGAAGAGTTTGAAACCAGGAAAGCCGAGAAGAAGAAAGAGAAACCAGCCGCTCAATCGAAGGTCAGTAGACCGGAAAAAGAGGTTAAACCAAAACCCCGAAAGACGACGGTTAAACCTAAACCGATAGTTGGCGAGAAAAAACCACCCGAGATACCGACACCATCCGTAGAAGAAATAGATAAGAAGAAACTTTCAAAAGCTAAAAAGAGCGAAAAGAAAGCGCTGGAAGAGAAATCTAAACATCTCCAGGCCAAGCTGAAATATTCCAAGAAGGGCAAAGGCAAGGCAAGGGTCGAACCGACAGAACTGGAAGAAGCTGAAATCAGTCGTTCTATAAAACAGACCATGGCTAAAAAGAAGAAGAAGAAGAAATACAAGAAAGAGGATAAAGAGAGTAAAAATGTAGCAACAGAAGATCAGGAACTGGTTATCAGTGAGTATACTTCAGTTAACGAACTGGCCAAATTGATGGACGTCCAGGCAACTGAAATTATTACCAAGTTTTTCATGATGGGTAAGATCGTGACGATCAATCAAAGACTTGATAAAGAATCACTGGAGATGATCTGTGATGAATTCGATTTCAATGTCAGTTTTGCTGAAGAATATGGTAGCGATATTATCGAAGAAGCTACAGAAAAGCATAAAGATGTCGAAGAACTACCAAGACCATCTATTGTGACGATCATGGGGCATGTCGACCATGGTAAAACATCAATACTCGACTATATCCGCTCAACAAATGTCATTGCTGGTGAAGCGGGTGGTATTACTCAGCATATCGGTGCCTACCAGGTAGATTACAAAAACCAGAAGATAACCTTTATCGATACACCCGGCCATGAAGCCTTTACTGCGATGAGAGCAAGAGGGGCACATATTACTGATATTGCTGTTATCGTTGTAGCAGCCAATGACGGTGTCAAACCCCAAACGATAGAAGCGATTGATCATGCCAAAGCTTCCGGTGTTGAGATAGTGGTTGCCATAAACAAAATCGATTTGAAAACGGCTAATGTTGATAAGACAATCACTGAGTTGTCTAAGCAAAAAGTATTTCTGGAAGGATATGGAGGCCATACTCTCTGGACTACCTGTTCTGCCATAACCGGTGAAGGGGTGGATGAACTGCTGGAAGCTATTCTGTTAACCGCAGAGATGAAAGAATTGAAAGCCAAACACGATATCCCTGGTGGGGGAATTGTTATCGAAGCCGAGAAAGACAGCAGGATCGGCTCACTGGTAACTATCCTGATGAGAGAGGGAAGACTAAGAAAGGGAGATACTGTTGTTTGTGGTGCTACCTATGGCAGGGTTCGCAAGATGGAGAACGAGAGAGGACAGGAGATCAAAGAGATTGGTCCTTCAGACGTAGCGCTGATCTTCGGACTCAATACTGTTCCCAAAGCTGGAGATTTGATCAACAAGGTAGAGAATGAAAAAACTGCTCGACAGATCAGTATGGAGAGGGAACAGATTCGGCATGAACGTGAAAAATATATAGGAAGAACAAATCTCGATAATCTCTATGATAAGATTAAACTCAAGGAGATGACTGACCTGAGGCTTATCGTCAAAGCCGATATGGACGGGTCACTGGAAGCATTCTGTGATTCTCTGCAGAAGCTCTCTACCGATGAGGTTCTGGTCAATATTATCCATAAGAGTGTCGGTAGTATTGTAGAAGCAGATATCAACCTGGCTGCTGCTTCGGAAGCTATTATTATCGGTTTTCAGGTCCGGACGGAGAATAAAGCCAAAAAGCTGGCCGAAGACCTGAATATCGAGATCAGAACATATCAGGTTATCTATGATGGTATCAATGACATACAACTCGCTCTGGAAGGATTAACTGAACCAGAGTATGAGGAGAAATTCATCGGCTCGGCAAACGTTAAAGAAATCTTCCGGATCAAAGGGGTTGGTAATATTGCCGGTTGTGCAGTCGATAAGGGTGTAATCAGGAATGATAGTATTCTCAGGCTTTATCGTGATAACGGTCTTATCTATGAAGGTAAGGTCTCTTCACTGAAGCACTTCTCCAATGATGTTGAAGAGGTTCGAGCCGGTAGTGAGTGTGGTATCGGGATCCAGAATTTCAATGATATCAAAGAGGGAGATATAATAGAAGCTTATAAGCTGGAGGAAGTCAAGAAATCCTCGTCAAAGCAAGAGAGTGGTCAGTCATCCAAACCGGAAAAAAAGAGTAAGGTGAAATAGTTTACTATGAGTTACCGTATCGAACGATTGCAGAAAGAAATCTTACGTATTCTCAATAATGCTCTGGTCAATAAGATCAATGATCCGAGGTTACAGTGGGTTACTATAACCGATGTTGAGTTAACTCCTGATTTGCAGTTTGCCAAAATCTATTTCTCGAAGATGAATGAGGAGATCGATAGCGGTCTTTGTACCCAGCTATTAACTAAGGCTTCGGGCTTTTTCAAAAAAGAGATAGCAGCAGCTCATCTCTTGCGGCGAATTCCAGAAATCAGGTTTCTTTATGACGATACAGGAAAGAAGGCTCGCAACCTCGAAAATATCCTGAAAAAGATCTCGGATGATGAGAAGACAGAATAAGCTAATCTTATCTTAAGATGATTAGAATAGATAGTATCAGTGAGTTAAGAGAGGTCATTTTATCTTCACTAGAACAATACGGCAAGATCGGGCTTCTGACTCATGAAAACCCTGACGGTGATGGATTAAGTACCTGTCTGGCTTTGAAGGAGATCATCGAAGCAAGAGGGAAACAGGCTGATATAGTGCTGGAAGAACCGGCCATAGAAAGTCTGGATTTCCTTGGTGGTAAAGAAAGAACTATACTCATTAACGAGACTCTTTCCTATCCGTTAATCTTGCTTGTTGACAGCCAGAGCAGGAACAGACTTGGAAGATGTGCGTCACTGCTCGACGGGGCAGAGAAGGTTATTGCAGTAGATCATCATCTGGAAAATGGTGAAATTCGTTCAGAGAATAAGAGAAGAGGTATCAGAGATGTCGATATTCTCTATAATGCACCCTACACAGTTTCTGCCGGTGCTATAATCTACAAAACATTTCAGAAGGAAATAGACCAACTGCCAGATGATAAGAGGCTCTATTGTGCAGCAGCTCTTTTTGTCTCTATTATCAACGATACCAATAATTTCACCAATAAGAATACAGATGCTGAGGTATTGAAACTCTCAGCTGAACTGGCAGGGATGGGAATTCGCCCTTATGAGGTTACTAACAGGTTTCTTTACAGCCGACCTGTAGCTTATTACAGGTTCATTGGCCAGGTACTTTCTACCATCAAAACGGTAGCAGATGGCAGAGTACTCTTTTTTCATTCGACAGAGAAGATGCTCACCGAAAACAATCTCAATATAGATGCTACCAGTAAGATAACAAACTGGGTGAAGCAACCTTTAGGGGTAGAGGTTGTGGTATATTTCAGAGAGCTTAAAAGAGAAAGCTACCGCTTGAGTTTGCGATCTGAGAAGCTGGATGTCAATAAATTAGCAGTCAAATATGGTGGTGGAGGACATAGAGTTGCTGCCGGCTGTGAGATTGAAGGGAATCTGGAAGATATTGAAGCGATAATTCTCAAAGATATCCAGAATCTTTTCAGCGATAAGAACGATTGACCTTCAGGAATAAGCGTGAGCTGTGGTTTCCTTTTACTCGATAAACCAGAATCCTGGACGACATTTGATCTGATCAGAGATCTTCGTAAAAAGACCGGATTGAAAAAGTTTGGACATATGGGGACATTAGACCCATTTGCTACTGGTTTGGTTATTATCGCCCTTGACAAAACTACCCGTCTTACTCCTCTCCTGATAGGCAAAGACAAGGAATACCTCGTAGAGATTGAACTGGGTACCCGAACCGAGACGGGTGATGATACCGGAGAGGTAATAGAGAAGAGGGAAACAGGTCCGATCTCTGAAGAGATGCTTGAGAAAGCTGTCAGAGAGATACTGGAACTCAGAGAACAGACACCACCACTCTATTCAGCGGTAAAGGTTTCCGGCAAGCCAGCTTATAAGCTAGCAAGAGCCGGTAAAACTGCTGAGTTGCAAAAGCGAGAGATCAAGATTCATTCCTTCGAGATTATTGGAGTGGATCAGAAAGTGATCAGATATCTGACTAGAGTTAGCAAAGGAACCTATATCAGAACTTTGAGTGAAACATTTGCCGATAAACTCGGAACAGTGGCCTTCACAACCAATCTCCGCCGGCTGACAATTGGTAAGATCAGTGTTACTGCCGCCGTTACTCCCGATAGGATAGATCAGAGTAACTGGACTGATTATCTGCTCTCTGTCGAAGATCTTCTAACTGAGATTCCGAGGATCTATCTTAATCGAGAAGAAGCTTTCTCCTTTCAACACGGGAACAGGATAGCAGTTACTGGTTTGATTCCAGGAGATAACGCGTTAGTATTCAGCAGTGAAGAGAATATCTCCGGCCAGAAGCCATTGCTTGGCTGGGGAATTATCAGAGATAACATTCTCAGTCCGAGGAGAGTCCTCGTATGATCAAACCTGCTTTTTCTTCAGGCATGAAAGATTTCCGTTATCCGGTTGTAACTATGGGGACGTTTGATGGCGTTCATATAGGACATCAATTGCTTCTCGAAAGAGTAATCTCCCGGGCGAAGAAGATGGATGGTGAATCTGTAGTTATCACGTATTATCACCATCCCAAGGAGACTATCAATAAAGGGCTGGCGACCTATCTGCTGACAGAAAGAGAGAGAAAGACAGAGCTAATCAAAGGCCTGGGAGTCGATCATATTTTTTATCTGCAGTTTGACGAAGAGATGGCTCAGATGCAAGCTGAAGCGTTTCTAAGCAAGATTTTGATAGAGCAGGTTAAGGCGAAAGAGATTGTTTTTGGTTATGATTGTCATTTTGGGCATAGAAGAGAGGGTAATTATCATTTCCTGAAGGATCGGGAAAAGATTTACGGCTATCGTTCATCACTTGTCAAGCCAGTAAAGATCGAGGGAAAGATTATCAGTAGCAGTTTGATAAGGAATATGATCAGATCGGGTAAGGTGGAAGAAGCAGAGAAGTTTTTAGGAAGATACTATGATCTGGTAGGGGTTGTTAGAACCGGTTCAGGGCTGGGCAGAGAGCTTGGCTATCCCACACTGAATCTTGCTCCGACCGATCCATTTAAGCTATTCCCGGCTAATGGAGTGTATTTAGGAATAGCCTCTTTTACCGGTCAGGAATATTTCTGTTTGACCAACGTTGGATATTGCCCGACTTTAAAACACCTGGAGGAGAGAACGATTGAGAGTTACCTCATAGGATATGAGGGGGATTTATATAACAGGCAGATCGATATATCCTTCATCTCCCGTTTGCGAGACGAGAAAGAGTTCCCCGATCAGAAATCTCTACAGGAAGCGATAGAAAAGGATATGAAAATTGCTTACAGGCTGATTGAGAGCATGAAGACAAGATGAAGAGAAAACAATGGTAGAGGAAGATAAAGCGTTGTGAGACACTATGCAGAAACTTTGATCTACGCTTTTCTGGATGGATATCGCTATCTGAACCGCCTTCCTGTCAGATATTGGTTACCACTGATATTATCCTGCCTGTTCCTCGGCTGGAACGGGTTGCAGATAATATTCTCTCCGAATCTAATCCTTGCTTTCGTTGATACGAACTCAGTTACTGAACTAATCTACAACACTCTTGAGTTTCAACTCCGCTCTATTCCTATCTACATCTTCATTGTTGTATCTTTTATTCTTATCCACTGGTTAATTCATTCACTTGTCGAGATTGGCTTTACTCATATATTACATGGAGAAGAGATAAATATATCAAGAATTATAGCGACCGGATTGAATTTCTATGTCCCCAATCTTCTGATAGTTATTGCAATCTTCTTCATTGTTCAAGCGATATTTATGCTCTCTATATTCCTGCAGATTGCCTTCTCAGGTTTTTCGATAACCCTTATCACCGGAATAGAAGTACTATTCTACCGCGCTATCGGTTTATCGCTATTTCTCTCGTTTATGGTTACTATGTGGCTGACAGATTTTGTCCTTCCCCGGATGGCAAAAGGCTTTACCTTCAAACATGCCTTATTGAGAAGTATCATTATATTCAATAACAGATCTCTGTCTCTGGTTACTTTCTACATTGTTAAACTGGTCCTGATAGTTGTATCTGTCATACTGTTTCAGATCGTTCTCAGACATCTACTGCTGCCGTTCTTCATAATGCTGGAGGCTCAATTTTCTATCAGTTTGACTCTCTTCTCTGGAAGAGAATTGGCCTTTGATAATCTCTTCAGCAACCTGGTTCTAATAATAGCGATTTTCCTATCTGCTCTTCTGGTCTTTGCTCCCTTTATGGCACCCATGTATCTATTTCAGAGATTTCTTCTCTTCCGACTCTATAAGGCGTAAGTACTATGACTACCTATTTTTGTCGTGAATGTGGCTATGAAACAACAAAATGGAGTGGAAGGTGCCCGGTCTGCTCTGCCTGGGATAGTTTCAAAGAATCGGAAAGCCTGGTAGGAAAAATGAAGGGTAAGAATAAAAAGCTCCTTACTAACGAGAAGAATGGCAGTGACCCGATAAAAGATATCACTATCGGTAAGGAAGAGCGATTATTGACTGGAATAGCAGAATTTGATGGAGTTCTCGGTGGTGGAATTATTTCCGGAATGGTCTGTCTTATTGGAGGAGAACCAGGTATTGGTAAATCTACTCTGATGCTTCAAATTGCTCAGATGGTTGCAGATAAAGGTAAAAATGTCCTCTATGTTTCGGGAGAGGAGAGCAGGGAGCAGATCAAATACCGCGCCGTTAGATTAGGTGTATTCAGTGAACACCTTCGTCTTTATTGTTCCAATGCAGTAGAGCAGATCATGGATATCATCAGAAAAGAATCGCCAGAGATGGTAGTCATCGATTCGATACAATCAATCGGTTCGCTGGAACAATCCGGAATACCAGGTAGTCTATCTCAGGTCAGAGAAGTGTCAATGCTCTTGACCCATTATGCCAAACAGAAGGGAATTCCAATCTTTCTGATCGGTCATATAACAAAAGAGGGGATAGTGGCAGGCCCGAAACTGATAGAGCACCTGGTCGATACTGTCTTGTATTTTGAAGGTGACAGCAGTGACCAGCTTAAGATCCTGAAAGCTACCAAGAATCGTTATGGCTCGACAAATGAGATTGGAGTCTTTGAAATGCAAGAAGCTGGTTTGACAGAAATCTCAAATCCTTCACGCATTTTCGTTCAGGACGAGATACTATCGGCCGGTTCTGCAGTAGGTTGCGTAATTGAAGGAACCCGTAGTTTCCTGATAGAGGTCCAGGCTCTCGTTACTCCTGCCATCTACGGTAATGCTCAACGCATTGCTCTCGGAATAGATCATCGCAAACTCTCTCTACTTCTTGCTGTTATCGAGAAGAAATTAGCTTTGAAAATCAGAGAGAAGGATATATTTGTTAAACTATCCGGGGGGTTGAAGTTAAACGAACCCGCTCTCGATCTACCCTTTATAGCCGCCATTTTATCGAGTTTCGAAGATAGAGAATTACCTGCCAAGATGGTGTTGATAGGCGAATTGGGGTTAAATGGTGAGATAAGGTCGGTTACACATCTGGAAAAAAGGATAACAGAAGCTTTGAAACTCGGTTATGATAAGATAGTTATTCCCAGGAAGAGCAATTACAGGAAAGGGAATAAGAATATCACAAATATCGACCGTCTGGAAGAGGTTTATCCGATAATCTTTTCTCGATAAGATGCAAATAAGAGGCAAAGTATGGCTAATATATTTAAAAATATCAGCATTGAAATGGTGTCAGATGTTTTACTGGTGATGAAGAAGAACGACACAGCCGTTATCAGGGTCAGTGGTAAGGATAGAGATAGGATCAGAAAATATAATATCCATCTCAATCTCGGTATAGAAGACACCAGGAAAATATTCGGTGAAGGTATCGTCGAAACAGAATGACAGACTGATTGTTATATTCTCGCCTATTCATGCTAAAGTACTAATTATTATATGGTTAATGGTCTGAGATTGTCTCTATTCGTGCTATTGCACGTTTTAAAGATAATTCAGCACGTCTGTAATCAATATCCTTATCATCCGATGCCATTCTCTCTTCAGCTCGTTTTTTTGCCCTTTCTGCCCGGGTTTTGTCGATCTCCTCTTTGCTTTCTACGACTTCACAGACTATACGTATTGTGTTATTCTCGACAGTGACAAATCCGTCATGGATTGCGAAACGTTCGATCTCCTTTTTCTCTTTATGATAAACAACCAGGTTACCGGTCCGGAGCTTTGTTATGAAAGGTGTATGTTCTTCTGATACCCCAAAGTCTCCATCTATACCAGGAATGATAACGTGTTCACATTCCGTATCCACAACCGTTCTGGTAGGCTGAATGATCTTGAGTTTCAAGCTCATTTCTGAATCTTCCTCGCCTTCTCTTCTGCCTGTTCGATAGTACCCACATAAAGGAAAGCCTGCTCCGGCCAGTCATCGCATTCACCTTCAAGGATAGCTTTGAAACCGGCTATTGTGTCTTTGAGCGGGACATATTGTCCAGGGACATTGGTAAACTCTTCAGCAACGAAGAAAGGTTGAGAGAAGAAGCGTTCCAGTTTACGCGCCCTGCTTACTACAAGCCTATCTTCTTCCGAGAGTTCGTCCATCCCGAGGATAGAAATAATATCCTGCAGGTCTTTATATTTCTGTATCACTCTCTGAGTTTCACGGGTAACGTTATAATGTTCCTCACCGACGACCTTGGGGTCGAGGATTCTACTTGTCGATTGCAGAGGGTCAACAGCGGGGTAGATGCCGAGTTCGACAATTCTACGGGAGAGGAAAGTAGAGGCATCGAGATGACTGAAAGTAGTTGCAGGAGCCGGGTCTGTAAAGTCATCAGCCGGAACATAAATAGCCTGAACTGAGGTAATGGAGCCGTGATTTGTGGATGTAATCCTTTCCTGTAATGCACCCATCTCGGTCGCGAGTGTTGGCTGGTAGCCAACAGCGGAGGGCATCCTTCCGAGCAGAGCTGATACTTCAGAGCCAGCCTGCGTGAAACGAAAGATATTATCGATGAAGAGAAGAACATCTTTCCGGGATACATCACGGAAATATTCTGCTACTGTCAGGCCTGTCAGCCCAACACGTAATCTTGCGCCGGGCGGTTCGTTCATCTGTCCGAAGATAAGGGCCGTATTCTTTATAACTCCAGAGGCTTTCATCTCGAGCCAGAGATCGTTACCCTCTCTCGTTCTTTCACCAACACCTGAGAAGACGGAAAATCCACCATGTTCGGTTGCAACGTTACGGATGAGTTCCTGGATAAGGACGGTTTTTCCTACACCAGCACCACCAAAGAGTCCGGTTTTACCACCTTTTAGATAAGGCTCTATCAGGTCGATAACCTTAATGCCTGTTTCCAGTATCTCTTCTTCGGTCGAGAGGTCCTCGAACAGAGGGGTCTGTCTATGGATAGGGAACCGCTCTTTTGCCTCAATAGGGCCCTGCTCATCAATCGGGTCGCCTGTTACATTGATCATACGGCCCAAAACCTCTTCTCCTACAGGTATGGTAATTGGTTCTCCGGTATCATAGACGGTTTCTCCTCTGACCAGGCCGTCGGTCGAATCCATTGCTATAGCTCGGATCTTCATTTCGCCGAGATGGAGTTGGACTTCCAGAACCAGATCATTTTGATCTTCCCTCTTGATTTTTATGGCGTTGTAGATTGCCGGTAACTTCCCGGTTGGAAATTCTACATCTACTACTGGTCCGATAATCTGTATTATTTTACCTTCGGTCATCTTTTCCCCTTATTCTTTTATTGCTTCAGCACCTGAAGCGATCTCAATGATTTCGGTTGTAATGGTTGATTGCCTTGCCCTGTTCTGGAGCAGTGATAATTCTTCTATTAATTCAGAAGCATTCTCCGTAGCATTGTCCATAGCCGTCATTCTGGCACCCTGTTCTGCAGCTGACGATTCCAGCATCATTCTCCAGATATCAACGTCGACATACTTCTCCCCGAGTTCATTGATAATACTATCTTCATCTGGTTCATAGATATAATCAGTCTCTGAAACTATATCCGATTCCATTGGTTTTATTGGTAATAATTGCCGGATAATGATATTCTGTTGTATGGCTGATTTGAATTCATTATATATCACATCGATCTTATCATATTCCTGATTGAGGTAGAGGTCGAGCACCAGACGGCTGATATCCTTTGTGATACTGAAGTCAATCACATTGTAATAGTTAAAGAATTTTTCGATAATTCTGTCGGTTCGTCTTTTCAACTGGCCGAATCCCTTTTTTCCGACACATATTACATCGGTTTCCGGATGCTGTTGCAGATATTTGATAGCTGTTCGGATGATACTGGAGTTAAAAGAGCCGCAGAGACCTCTATCAGCTGTAAAGACCAGCAGAGCAGTTTTCTCTGAGGCTTTTGGTTCTGACTGTTTCCCCTTCTGGTTCCGAACCTCTCCTCTGCTGACAAGGAATGGATTTTGTGTACCCGGGTTCTTATATTTGATAGTTCTGATCATCATATCGATATAATCTGCATAAGGGCGGGCATTAATTATCTTATCCTGAGCTTTACGAAGTTTGGAGGCAGCAACCATCTTCATGGCATTAGTAATCTGCCTGGTATTTCTGATCGAAACAATTCGATTTTTTATGTCTCTGATATTTGCCACTAATGATCTCCCATGTTATGAAAGGTTATACTCAGGATTTTATACTTTTTCCTTTACTTTCTTACAGATTTCGTGCATCTTATCCTTCAATTCATCGGTAAGTGCTTCCTCGGTCAATTTTGCAATAAGTTCACCATATTCTGCATCGAGGGTATGGAAAAGTTTTTCTTCGACCTCTTTCACCTTACTCAGTTCAATATCATCCAGATAGCCGTTATTCGCCATAAAGATGATGAAGATCTGCTTAGCAATCGGGAGTGGTTCATACTGATTCTGCTTCAAGATCTCTATCAGCCGTTCTCCTCTCTGCAACTGAGCCTGGGTTGCCCTGTCAAGATCGGATCCGAACTTGGCAAAAGCTTCCAATTCAGCGTATTGGGCCAGATCGAGTCTCAACTGCCCCACGACATTTTTCATCGATTTGATTTGAGCACTGCCACCAACACGGGATACTGAAAGACCGGGATTGATAGCAGGCCTGATGCCGGAATAGAATAACCTGCTGCTCAGGTATATCTGCCCGTCTGTGATAGAGATGACATTAGTTGGAATATAGGCTGATATATCATCTGCTTTGGTTTCGATGATCGGTAAAGCTGTGAGTGAGCCTCCGCCCAGGTCTTCGCTCAGTTTGGATGCTCTTTCCAGCAGTCTGGAGTGAAGGTAGAAGACATCGCCGGGATATGCTTCTCTTCCCGGAGGACGTCTGAGAAGTAATGACAGCTCACGGTATGATACAGCATGCTTGGAGAGGTCATCATAGATGATCAGGGCATGTTTGCCGTTATCACGGAAGAATTCTCCGATAGAACAACCGGTATAAGGTGCGAGGTATTGAAGTGCAGGTGGTTCTGAAGCTGTTGCAGAGACAACGATCGTATAATCCATTGCCCCATTATCCTGAAGTATTTTTACTATAGTTGCCACTGATGATTTCTTCTGTCCAATAGCAACATAGATACAGATAACGTCGGTATCTTTCTGGTTGATTATCGTATCGATTGCTATGGCTGTCTTTCCTGTCTGGCGATCTCCAATAATCAACTCTCTCTGGCCTCTCCCGATAGGGACCATCGAGTCTATAGCTTTCAAGCCGGTCTGCAATGGTTCCTTTACCGGCTGACGTTTGATTACTCCGAGTGCCTTACGCTCTATCTCTGTTTCTTTATCGGCCTTAATCTCTCCTTTGCCATCGATGGGCTGTCCTAAAGGATTAACAACCCTACCCATTAAGTTATCACCAACAGGGACACTAAGTATTTTTTTTGTTCGCTTTACGATATCACCCTCTTTGATTTTACGTGATTCTTCAAAGAGAATACAGCCTACGTATTCTTCCTGAAGGTTGAGAGCCATACCATAAACTTCTCCGGGAAAGAGCAACATCTCGCCGGCCATAACCTTATCCAGACCGAAGATAAGGGCGATTCCGTCTCCAACTTCTATTACCTGCCCGGTTTCGTCCACATCGATATCAAACTTGAACTCATTTATTTTCTGTTTCAATATCGAGCTTATCTCATCAGGTTGTATCTTCATATCCTTCCTCTTCTTTGCTTAAAAAATTACATTTTATATTTTATTGCATCTAACAGCTATTGCCGGACCTTTTTGAATATATTGAGATTATGCCTGACAGAGCCGTCAAAGATTATAGAATCTACAGAGGCGATAAAGCCCCCAATGATTGCCGGATCAATCTCAGTTTCTACGATTAATTCCTTACCAGTCTTTCTGCCGGCATAGTTGATAATCTCTTTTGTTATAGTATCACTCAAATCTCTGGCATAAACGATTCTGATTCGTGCCTTATTCTGTTGTTGAAGCAATAATCTTTCAATTTCGTCGATAATTTCTGTTGTAATAGGCATTCGGTGTTTTCTTATCAGAAGATTAAACAATCCCCGCCACTGTTTGGGTAAATTCAGGATGATACTTGGGGTATCTTGAGTGCTGATGATGGCTTCGAGTAATTCGCGCTTCAATTTCCTGGGCGTGATAATAGACTGCAGGATCTTGATCAGATCAGGATTTTCTCTGATAACTCTTCTCATTGTTGCGATATCTTTCCGGAGCGATTCTGGGTCTTTCTCGGTTGTATTATCCAGAAAGGCCCTGGCATATCTTCTGGCTAATAATCTGTTTTTCACTCCCTTTCCCTATCCTTATTGAGAAGACGTTCTATCATCTCGGCATCCAGTTTTTCATCGAGCTTCCTGCCTATAATCGTAGAAGAGAGACTGGCTATTATATCTCCCAGTTCTCCCTCGATAGCCTGTATCACTTTTTGCTTTTCACTGGCGAGTTGTTTCTCTGTATCTGTGAGTATTGCTCTCTCGCGGTCTCTTGCCTCTTTTATTATCATGTCGCTTGTCGCATCAGCATCTTTCTTGGCCTTTTCTTTAAGCTTTCTGATCTCCAGAGCGGCTTTTTTGAACTCCTCTTGTTGTTTCTTCAACAATTCTTCGGCCTCTATCTTCGATCTGGCAGCATCATCCAGATCGGCGGCAATACTACTCTGTCTATCTGTCAGAAATCGCTTGATCGGTTTGTAGAGCAACTTGTTCAGGATAATCATCAAGAGTATGAAATTCAAGATCACAATGATCAGTGAATAATCAATACTTATCATCTACTGTTCGTCTCCTTATGAATATTGTTACATCAGGTTACAGGGTCGTTTTATCAAGAGTATCCTGAGATGAATATCTCATCTATACCGTTCAACTGGTGAGCTTCAGACTACTCAGGACATCTGCGCAACATCTGCACCAGAGCAGCTTAAGTTGAGAAAATCAACAAGAGTGCAATAACCAGCGAGTAGATACCGGTAGATTCGGATACTGCCTGACCGACGAGCATCGTCCTGGTCAGAAGGGCTGAATTTTCGGGAGACCTGGCAATACCTTCACAGGCTTTACCGGCAACATATCCCTGCCCGATTCCGGGTCCCAGAGCACCGATACCCATACATATCCCGGCACCGAGGAAAGCGGCTGCCTTAGCAATCAATTCGATTCCTTCCATTTATACCTCCAAATTTGTCAGTGAACTTCTGTTCACCTCATTTATCGTTCATTATAAAGCATACATTAACAGAAACGCAATAACTAATGAATATATAGCAGTAGATTCCGAAACAGCGGCACCTACGAACATAGTACGCATCGTCAGGGTTCTCTGTCGCGGATAACGGCCAATCATATCACTGGCTCGACCTGCTACATAACCTATTGCAGAACCGGGTCCAAGAGTTCCGAAACCGATACATAATCCAGCACCGAGATATGCTACAGCGCGGATTATCTGCTGTGTCAGGTTAAGGTTATCGAAGGCTGGTATAGCATAGATCAGCAAGAGTGCTACAACTAGAGCGAAAATAGAACTGGCCTGAGCAAGTGCCTGTCCAATGAGCATATTACCGGTGATCTCATTATGCCTCTTTGGCATTCGGCTTAACGCCATACAGGCATAGCCCCCGGTATATCCAGAGCCGAAACCAGGTCCTACACTCCCGAGTCCCATAGCAATTCCAGCTGAGAGGAGAGATGAGGCTCTAACGATACCAAGACTGCCTCTGTCAACCCCACCAAAGAGGAGCAGTAGCGAGATGACGAGCGAAAATATAGCTCCGGTTTCGGTTACAGCCTGACTTACCAGCATGGATCGAGAAAGCTGGTCACTGACCTTCGGTTGCCGCATCAAGGCACTGTTGGCCAGTCCAGCAGTGTATCCCTCACCATATCCGGCACTTACCGAAGCGAGAGAGACACTGATTGCAGCTCCCAGATAGGCCGCTATGTGAACAATTTCGATACTTTCTAACATATTTTATATTCCTGAATACTTAATCTATTTCTTTATTCATACAGTTCAACGGCGATATAACTAATAGCCAGCATGGTAAATACGAATGCCTGGATGGTTCCGATAAAGATACCAAAGAAGAGGCTTAATCCAACGGGCAGCAGAATGAATCTGACTAACGAAGAGATAACGATCAGGATTATTGCCCCGCCCAGAATATTTCCGAAGAGACGGAAAGATATCGATATAGCCTTGGAGAATTCACCGACAATGTTTATCGGTGCCATAGGGAAGAAGGGTTCTGTAAAACCTTTGAGATAGGGAAGAAGCCCCTTGTTCTTGATTGCCATGTAATGAACAACGGCAACTGCCATCAAGCCCATCCCAAGTGGTACGTTCAGATTCCTTGTCGGTTCCATAAATCCGGGAATGGGGATGACTCCGATGATATTACACGACCAGATAAAGAGAAATATTGTTAATACGTAGGGTGTGAAATTAGCAAATTTCTGGCCGAGAGTTTCAGTTGTCAGTTCATCGAAAAAGGAGTGTATCATCTCGAAAATCACCTGTCCCTTCTTTGGAATATGGCTGAGGTGTTTATTGAGGAGCAAGGCGAGTATCAAAAGGGTGATGTTCAGGATCAACAGCATTCTCAGGAGTGAAAAAGTATTGATAGCCTGGTTACCGAAAATTCGTTCGAAGAATTGATACAGTTTTTCGCTTCCGTAGATCTGTGGCTTGAGCCCTTGATCCTTTATATATTGATCGGGCTGGAATTCTTCTATGATTCTATCCTGAATGGTCATCGGATGTGCTGTATTCCAGATCGCGAATTTGCCGCTCTCAGGATGGATGCCGATATTGAGCTTATAATCAATACCGATAGATAGTATGGCCTGAACAATAAAGAAAACGAAAAACAGTCTCAACATCTTTTTCTTCGTCATTTCAGAGTTCCTTTAACTTCAACTTTTTAACTGTCACCAGGTTCTTCCTTTTCCTCGTTATCAGTTCTACCTCTCAGGAGCTGGTAAAAATAGTGCAGGTAAATCACTATCTGAACACTAACCAATCCAGCACCGAACATGATAATATCCGGTTTTAGCAGGGCTACCACCAGTATCGAATAAATAACCAGGCAGAGGTATCGCAGGTAGAAGCCTTTAAAGGAATGCAGAACAGCTGCTTTATCAGTGACAAGATAACTCGCCTTCATTCTCCGATAAAGCCAGTAAAAATTTAGTCCGCTTCCTACTGAGCCAGTAATCCAACCTATAGCCTGACCGAATCTCGTTGGCAAAAACATAACAGCAGCTATAATTGTCAAGAAAACAATAGTCAGAATCTCTTTTACATAATTATCGGTCAGGTCAGGGTTTTTTGTCATAAAATCGCTTCAAATGTTTATAATTAAGATAGATCCCACAGGCGATACCGAGGATGATTCCGGTAAAGAGCAGCAGATTGCCAGCCTGGAGTTTGCGGTCCAGCCATAAGAAGATGAAAAAGAAGATCAGCAGAGAGACAATGATATTCAATCCCAGTTGACTGATTAGTGCGAGGCTTTCGAATATCTCACTATCCTTAATTCGAAGCTTTTGGAGTAACTTCTTCATCTGATTTGGCCGAGACATCCTTGATTACATTAGACTTTGTCTGGGGTTTCTTGTCGCCCATCTGACAGTTTCCGACTATTATCGCCCCTGCATTTACCGTCAGAATTTTTGCCACAATGTCACCGGTAACCCAGGCAGTTTTATCGAGTTCAAGCGTCTCTGAAACGGTTACATTGCCATCTAAAACACCTGAGACCAGGCACTCTTTGGCCCGGATATCTGCCTTCGCCTTTCCGGAGGTTCCAATAACGACAAATCCGTCTGTCTGAAGGGTTCCTTCGATCGTGCCATCGATTCTTATACCACCCTTGATCTGCAGATTTCCCTTGATTACACTCCCCTTTCCTATTATCGTAGAAAGCTCTATCTTGCGATTCTTGAGCATGGTTTCTCCTTTAAAATATCTTTATCGATTAATCAGTTCTGCTGGATTGATGTTATCACCCTGGAATATGACTTCAAAATGAAGGTGTGGATGTGTACTGAAGCCGGTATTTCCTACCAGACCGATAGCCTCACCCTTCTGGACAAAATATCCTGGTTCATGAAATACTCGTGCCATATGACCGTAAAAGGTCAGATAGCTATTAAGATGATCTATTACAACGACATTACCGAAATACCTGTCTTCATAGACCGAATTTACTACTCCACTGCCGGCAGCTACTATTTCAGCGCCTAGAGAAGCAGCCATATCGATCCCTTGATGATTTTCGGAATAATGTTGACTGATGACAGATTTATCGCTAATCGGAACCTGGTCTGGAATGAATTGCTGCTTCCAGTGAAATTCTTCCAGTTCTCTTCTCAATTCTTCGGTTGAGATTGTCGTATCTATGACGAAATTCTGATTATCCTGTTCACGGAGATAACTTTCGAGTAGTTCTCTGATTCGAAACTCTTTGGGAGTCTCGGTTACTTCTCGATAGTTCTGTTCATAGTTACTGAGCCTTTCTCGGAGAGAGTGAATATAATTGGTGAGTGCTTCGATCTCCTCTCTCTGCTGCTCGATAACGGTAGAGTGGTTACTGTTAATCATCACCAGCAGGGCTGTAGCTATTAACAGAAGTGAAGCGATAATGAAAAGAGATACCTTCAACATGTCTGTGAGATACTATTTCTGCTGAAGCAGTTTATTGAGGAGCTTCTGCAGTTCATCATCGTTCTTATAGGTAAAGACTACAGATCCACCTCTTGATTTAGCGGTTATATGTGCATGTGAGGCATAATATCTCGTCAGAGCTTCGCTCATCTCTTCCAGATACTCCTTATTTTTCGGTTCTATCTTTTTTTGCTCTTTCCTGTTATCGGACAGATAACTACGAGCCAGTTGTTCAGTCTGTCTGACCGAAAGTTCTCTTCTTAGAATCTCACCTGCGAACTCGACCTGTTTATCGGGGGGGAGTTGCAGCAGCACTCTGGCATGGCCTTGAGAAAGTCTCTCCTCGGAGATCATATTCTGAA
>Ga0334901_1001414_pt1 | contig 25428 bp, 19 predicted proteins | sample GraSluR3_MG_3_FD_207216 | JGI IMG/M metagenome (GOLD analysis project Ga0334901, IMG submission 207216) | Sludge microbial communities from methane-producing bioreactor in Wageningen University, Netherlands - Granular Sludge_15_08-R3 | ecosystem: Engineered > Bioreactor > Anaerobic >... | reverse complement strand
GAACATAACCAAGACCGGACAGGTTATTGAAGAGATAATAAACGAAAAGAATAAATATTTGAACCTTACAACAAACCTGGAGGAGGTTCCGGGGCTCCCATTAAACAAACCGGACAACTACATCCTTGCTGCCGCATATTATTTTAAGAAACAGCAAAGGGATGTAATATTTATAACAAACGATAGGTTCCTCAGGCTAAAATCAGAGGCATTGGGGATTAAGATGATCTCCGGCTATGACCAACTAGAGAAAGCTGTTAAAGAATTGCAAGTAAAAAAGCCGGTTGAAAAGTTTTACAATAAAGGCTTCCTCACACTGGAGCAAAAACGCAACATATTCAAATCCTTTCCCGAACTCACAGAAGAGATTGATAAATTTAGTAGGGTCAGCTATAAGTATTATGGAAGTGCAATAAAAAGAAAGGCAATAGCCCGTGAATTAACCCATACCGGAAACGGGTACGTCTATGGGGCCTATCTTCCGGAATACAAAAATGAATTGGACCCCAGGGGCTGGATATGCATTAAAGACTACGGGGAAAAGGATCTGCGGGAACTGATACGGAAGGTAATAGAAGTTTATTCATAGAAACTCTGATTACTGAAAATTTAGATTATTGAATGATATAGAATATATGATAAAAGATTCGATTCTAAGTAAAAAAGGGGGATTGCAACTTGAAACTGGAGGACTTGAAATCACTAATCTTTGGAAAGGACGACTATATTGGTATTGCTATTAGAGAATACATGAAATTCAAAGGGACAAAGTACTGGGGTGAAGGATACAAGTGGGAAACGTTTTCCGGAATGAACGCCGAGGTCGGGCAGAAAAGGATTAATGCCGAAAACATAGTCGACCATATTAAATACTACCAAAAACATAACCCTCCCAGCGGAAGTTTTGTACATTGGAGCAGCATAAGCGACCTTCTGGCGTTTGCTGAGGATGAACCCGTAACTGTTGCAGAACTGTTTAATAATTTATACGAAGAAGACCTGGATGTAGATAATAGGATAAGGAATTTTTACGATAAGGGTAAAGCATATAATCCTTCATTAAAACTGGGGACCCCATTGTTTGGCTACTTACTTGCCGGGTATGATGCTGAAAAATATCCTCTATACAAAGATGAGATATTCAGGGATTTTCTAAAGACATTTACTATCAGTGAAAGTATGGGAGATATAGCAAGTAAATACACTGCCTATTACTCTATATGCAAACAACTGATTGATTACTTTCAATCCGAAGGTTATATGGAAAACCCCACAATGTTGGATGCACAGGACTTTATCTACTGCATATCCCAATATGAAAGCCTGTATACAAAGATTGGTGTTATATACTTAAGCAATCATTCAAAAAGGCTGGAACATTACAGCAATAGCACGCTGGACTTTCTGGATTATATTGTGACTTTAGACAGTGAGTATCTTAGCAAAATCAGTAACAAATACAGGGATAACCAAAAAATCAATATGATCAGGTACCGGATATGTGAAAAAATACTGGGAGACGGGAGTATTACCACTGATGAATTAAAAAACATACAGAGTCAGGTTAGCAATATGTATGATACGGATATTCTGAAAGCATGGAACGACTTCAGAGTACTTTTTCCGTTTTATTATGAGCAGTACAAAGAGAAGATTAATATCGAAATAAGAAAATTATATGATAGCATTAAACGTATTGAAGAATTGAAAGGAGAAAGATTTAAGGCAGACAAATATATTTGTGACTTTCTCGGTCCTCATAACTTTGGAAGTACGTTTTGCTGGTTTGCTATATATCCTGAAGAAAAGAAAGACCATAAGGAAGCCGCACAGCTGTTTTTTTACATCGATTCAAACAAAGTTAATTATGGTTTAGAGTTCGGATCGAATATAAAACCGGAAAGGTCTGATAATGCATATGATAGATTAGAAACAGTAAGTCCTGAGGATTTTGTTTTTGACAGGATGAAACAAAAATATATCGAGGTTTTCAATCTATACAAGTCAATCAATGAAACGGACAATGCAACAGCTGAGGACAGTGGAGAAAAGGAAGATGAAGATGATATCCAGGGTTTGGCATCGGTAGAAATTCCAACGGTGTCTTTTGACAGAGAAATCGAGTTAAACAGTTTGTACTTCCAGAATAAAGATATCATTTTAAATCAGATAGCTACCGCTCTAGAAACAGGCAAACACATTATTCTGATAGGGCCTCCCGGGACTGGAAAATCCAAGCTGGCAAAAGAAATTTGCAATTCTTACGAAGTGGAATACAAGATGTCCACGGCCACATCGGATTGGTCAACCTATAACACAATTGGAGGATACAAGCCGAGTAATGATGGAACACTGTATTTTGATGAAGGTATTTTCTTAAGTTCTATAAGGGATAAACAAAGTAAGGAACCAATAAACAGATGGTTGATAATAGACGAATTAAACCGGGCTGATATAGACAAAGCCTTTGGGGAGTTGTTTTCAGCATTGGCTGGAGACCAAGTGGTTCTAAGTTTCAAGGTAAAAAATCAGGGGATTATAATTAAACCTCAGAGTAAAGAAGAAGAACAAATTGAACCGTCCGATCACGTATATATTATTCCAAGGGATTGGCGGATTATTGGCACTATGAATACGTACGATAAAGCTTCTTTGTATGAGATGAGCTATGCCTTTATGAGAAGATTTGCATTTATTCCGGTACCTGTTCCCCAACACATAGATGAAAACCTGGTTAAAAAGTACTTGAAGCTTTGGGGCATCGAAGACAGGAGCATAAATGATATAGACCTTGTTCAGGGTCTTGTACGGGTTTGGAGAATAGTAAATAAATACAGGGCGGTTGGGCCCGCACTTATCGAAGATGTAGCAAGATATGTATGCCAGCAGGGTGATTATCTTTCCGCAATAATACTTTACATACTGCCCCAGTTTGAGGGAATTTCCGGCGACCTTATCGGTAAATTTGTTGAGGAATTATCCAGAAGCGGTATTAAAGGACTGCAGGATAACAAAGAACTAATGCTCAGGTACATAGAAGACTTCTTTGATATCAGGGTTGACAAGGTGGATTGATATGAAAACTTCCAGGGAAGAATTGCTGCAGTATATAAGTGAGGATCTAATCATTTACCTGAAATCAGGCAAGTTGTCTCTGAATCCATTTATAAGAAAATTGAATCTCAATATTCACAATATTCATCAATTGCTCAAGGTGCATTTTTTGTTGCAAAGCGATGTAAGGGAATATATATTAGGACTACCGGAAAGGATTAGAAGATTTAAGACTTCGACAAAATCAATAAACAGCATACTTTTCGGAGAGATAAGGGGGCAGATAAACTGGCCGAAAACACTAGAAAGTAGATGTAATACAAATATTAAAGACAAAACAATATTCCTGTGCGATGAAAGAAACAGGTATTACAGTATTAAGGAAAACCTCATCTTGAAAGAATTCATTAAAACATTGTATAGAATTATACTTTTTGATATTGATTATGAAAAACTATCCAGATACGACTGGTTTGTCAGGTCGGACAAAATAAAAAGGATAATAAGGAATATATACGAGAAAAACATTTATTTGAAAAGAATAGAGGATGCGGAAGGCTTGGTTACCGATAGGATGATTGAAGATACAGTAAAGAGCAGGAATCCTCTCTATAGCGAAGCTGCTAAACTTCTAAGACTGTATCGCAGGTTAATGAACTTTGACCTTTATCAGGATGAAGTATATAGGCTTTTAAGCAATACATTTATAAATATTGCTGATGACAATACGCTTTTCGAGTTTTATTGGGTGTTCAGGCTTATTAAAGAAAACGCAATCTCGGAAAAACTGTATGTTATAGATGAGGGAAATAATAAAGTTGCCAGTTGGGAAGATGAAGTGTATTTCTACGACATTTATCACAACAGTACAGGGTCTAATGAGTTAACCTTTCAGGTTTTGCTAGAGGAGCTAGAGCATGTTGACAATGAATATGCAAAAAGAAAAGTAATGTCACTAAAAAAGGCCGGGGAAATTGTTTCCGCTCTGTTTGGCAGCGAGAGTTATGACTTTAAATCTATATGGAGTGGAAGACCAGATATATTGGTGGAAGTCATAAACAAAAATACCAGTAAGCTAGAAAAACTGATTATCGGCGAGGTAAAGTACACTCAGAATGACAGCTATGTAATCCAGGGGCTTAAAGAGCTCGTGGAGTATACAATGTTTGTTAAGAAAAGAGGCGAATACATTTATGGAGATGGAAGCATAGGAATAACCGGTATGCTTTTTACAGATCGCATTAAGTACAACCCCATAGTATCAGAAGAATATCGGATTGTTTCAGTAGACAATGAAGAGCCAGTATTAATTGCTAAAAAAGCAGGAGAGATAGCGATAGGATAAACTGCAATAATAAGGTTTTTGCTTATAATACTCGGATTAGTCATATCCATATCATCAAGGTGCAACAGACCGTACTAGTCCATAAGATATGTTCTGGATTATACAAAGGGGTTTTGGCTACTGCGTAGAATAGGAATGGTTGTAATATCATTGAGAAACGAGGGAAACGATGCTATGCTGGGTGCAATTGCAGGGGATATTATCGGTTCGGTTTATGAATTGGATAATATCAAAACTGAAGAATTTGAACTGTTTGATCAAGATTCCAGGTTCACCGATGATACGGTTATGACAGTTGCGGTGGCCAATGCCGTACTAAACATAGAAAGCAAAGGGAATGGATTTGAAAACAGCCGGGACATATATGCTGCCAGGCTTAAGGAATACGGAAGGGCCTATCCAAACGCCGGTTATGGTGGTATGTTTGGCAAATGGCTGATGAGTGAAACCTTTGAACCCTACGGCAGTTTCGGGAATGGTTCCGCCATGAGGGTAAGCCCTATTGGATTTGCGTTTGACGACCTTGAAACGGTTTTAAGGGAAGCTGAGAAAAGCGCTGCCGTTACCCATAATCACATTGAAGGTATAAAGGGTGCCCAGGCGGTTGCCGCTGCAATATTTTTGGCAAGACAAAATAAAAGCAAAAGTGAGATAAAGGAATTTATCAAGGAGAGGTTCGGATATGACCTTGACCGGAAGTTAGATGATATCAGACAGTGGTACCGGTTCGATGTAACCTGCCAGGGTTCGGTACCCGAAGCCATTATCGCATTTTTGGAATCCCATGACTATGAAAGCGCAGTAAGGAAAGCTGTTTCAATAGGGGGAGACAGCGATACCATAGCATGTATTACCGGAGGTATAGCCCATGCTTTTTATGGGGAAGTCCCGCAGGATATAGCCGAAAAAGCGTTGTCTGTCCTGGATAAAAGGCTAAGTGAGGTTTGGGATAGATTCAAAAGCAAATACCAATTGTAAAATAAACGCTTAACGGCGCGCGTTTTATGTCTGTAAAACCGTGCCCTTCGAGAGCCAGGGCAGGTTTCCTTTTATTACTACCTCACTCCATTTTTCTATGTTCCTCCAAAGTTAGATACGGACATTCTTTAATATTCTTCATGTAGTCAAATGGTTTTTGAGGGTATTTAGCGCATCTATTAAGTGAAATATTATGACTACAGGAACAGCATTGTGGAACAAAGATTATTGTCATTTCTTCGGCTGTCTGCCCAAACCTTTTTAGTGCCTTTTTCTTATCATCCATAGGATTTTTGCCTCCCGGTGATTTAGTACCTTAATTATACTACAAATCCCGTTTTTCGTGTTAATGCCGGTCTGTTATATGAGGCTTTGAAACACTCTAAAACGCCCCAATCCTTATATATCAAGGGCTTCGAGCGCATTAGTTTTGCCATCCATTTTATATTAACATATGTTACCCGTGGTTGGGGTCTATGGATGGGGCGTTGGGACGTGAAAAGAGACTGGATGGATTTAGGAGGAGGGGATACTGGCGTTGAAATTTCATGCTTCTACTAAAGAATAAGCTTTCCCAGCATACCACATAATCCTAATAATACTAAACCTAAGCCTATATAAAATAGACCATTACGTGGCCTCATTCATATCACCTCCATTAAGTTATATGCTATTGTTTTGTAGAAATATAACTTGTGAGAATATTTAGTAATTGAAACTGCCAAAGAATATAAATAACGACCTACCAAAATCCATTAGATTTATATACATGGTAAATATCAACGTTGGATTATTCTCAATCGAATTATCGGCTAAATCCGGCTCAAGCCTCAAAGCTTTGAAAGCACACATGCAACCGGGTTAATATCTGCGGTTCTGAACTAATACTATTTAGTTGCTTCAGCAATAACATTAATATTTCTAGAGCTATTCAAACTTAAAGTGCTTAAGATTCTTCATAGTAGACGATAGAATTAATTGTATTTTCCATAGGTTTATCCTTTGAAATTAAGTAGTACTAACATATCTGGATCTATAAATAATGAAATCTTAATGGTTGTCGAAATTTGCGGCTGAAAGATAGAGGAAACAGCCATAAAATGGAGAATTATGCAAGATAGGAGGTGCTAATATGGCTGCGAAAAGAGATACAGTAGTATATGAATTATATGATAATGGGAAAAAAGTATATATTGGAATAACTGATGACTCTGCTCGAAGAAGGGAAGAGCACAAACAAGACAAAAAATTTGATAGAATGAAGATAGTAACAAGAAAAAGAACAAAAGAATCTGCACTGAAAGAAGAGAAGAGAAGGATCGAAACATATAAAAAAGCAACAGGGAAATTACCGCGATATAATAAGTAATGATGGAGCCATAGGGCTCTTTTTTTGCACTAAATGCCAAAAGGACTTTAAATAATGATAGGCAAACAATTACTTATTGCCAGTTGACTAAGGGAGGTAAGATTTTGCCAAGTTTTAAGCTGCATGGCCGGGAGATAAAAAGTGTTTTTCAACTGATGGGATATAAAGAGAATGATATAAGCTACAGTATTGCGTGGGTATTAAGCAAATGCCAGACAATGTTAATACTCTTAATAGAAGATGTATGTGGTACAGCTAGTTTCAATCCAAATGATGTTGAAATTTCTGTGCAGGAATACGACAAAGTTTCAGGGATTACCGATATTGAAATTAAAGATAACAAGGAGTTCTTTATAATCATTGAAGCCAAACGGGGATGGGTATTACCTTCTAAAGAACAATTATTAAAGTATTCAAAACGTGAGGCTTTTAGAAAAAGTCTTGTTAAAAATAAAGTGATAGTAACAGTTTCGGAATGTTCGAAAGAATATGCTTTCCATCATTCAGAGTTAAAATTTGCAAATGGTTTTCCTATTAGGCATATTTCTTGGAAAGACATTTATTGCTTTGCAGATAATGCATATCCAACTGCTTCAATTTCCAAGAAAAAACTATTAAGGGAGTTACAGCTTTATTTAAGGGGGTTGATAACTATGCAAAACCAAACATCAAATGAAGTGTATGTTGTTTCACTAGGCAAAGGTAAGCCAAAGGATTGTCCGCTAAGCTGGATTGATATTGTTCAAAAGAAAAACAAATATTTCCACCCTTTTGGGGGCAATGGCTGGCCAAAGGAACCGCCTAATTACATAGCTTTTAGATATAATGGAAAACTGCAGTTTATTCATCACATAGAAGGATATACAATTTCTACTAATTTGCATAATGAGATAAAAGAGATGCCCGACATAGAGGATGATTATGCTCACTTTGTTTATGACCTTGGCCCCGCAATTATCCCTTCCAAAGTTATTAAGACGGGCAATATATATCCAAGTGGTCGTGTATGGTGTCACCTGGATTTGCTGCTCACCTGTAATACTATATCCGATGCAAGAGATCTAACCAAGAAAAGAATGGAATAAGCTATAGAGGACACATCATGGTTATTCAGGGCAGTTTTTATTTATGGAGAATTAAGCCTAGGGCAAAATGGGGAAATATGGACAATGCTATATAGACAATGCTATACTTAAGATGCAGGAGAGTGGTTGAGATGGAAATATCGGAAGTGATAAAGGGTATAAGGACTGAACTTAACATGACACAAACGGAATTTGCCCAGGCTGTACATGTCAGTTTTTCTACGGTTAACCGCTGGGAGAATAACAAGGTCATCCCCAACCGGATGGCCAGGGCTCTTATTTTAGATTATTGCGAGAAGCGAAATGTAAGTCAGTCCTTGATAGACAGTGTCCGTTTATATAAATAATTACAGCAGGGGTGGTATTGATGGCAGTAAAAAAAAGTGAGCTATACAGCTCTTTATGGAACAGCTGCGATGAGCTACGCGGGGGAATGGATGCCTCGTTATACAAGGATTATGTTTTAACACTATTGTTTGTAAAATATGTTACCGACAGGTTTATGGGAGACCGGTATGCTGAAATCGATATACCGGAGGGCGGCAGTTTCCTTGACATGATTGAGGCCAAGGGTAAGAGCGATATTGGCGATAGGATGAACAAGATAATAAGCAAACTTGCAGAGGCCAACAAGCTCAATGGTGTTATCGATGTAGCAGATTTTGACGATGACAGCAAGCTGGGCAGTGGGAAAGAGAAAGTAGATAAGCTAACAAATCTTATTGCTATTTTCCAAAACGAAGCACTGGATTTCAGAAAGAATAAAGCCGGTGGCGATGACATTATCGGTGATGCCTATGAATACATGATGAAGAACTTTGCGTCTGAAAGCGGCAAGAGCAAGGGACAGTTTTATACGCCGGCAGAGGTGTCTAGGATTATGGCCCAGGTAATAGGTATTAATGGCGCGACTGTTGCATCCCAGACCCTGTATGACCCTGCGTGTGGTTCCGGTTCGCTGCTCATCCGCGCAGCCAATGAAGCACCTAATGGTATTACCATATACGGCCAGGAATACGACACCACAACTGCAGGTCTTGCCAAAATGAACCTGGTATTACATAACAAATCAACTGGTACAATTGCAAATGCAAATACCCTTTCAAGCCCAAGGTTTAAAAATGGCGACAGACTAGAAAGGTTTGACTTTGCCGTGGCAAATCCGCCCTTTTCATATAAGTCATGGAGAAACGGGATTGATACAGGCAGCGATGAAAGGTTTTGTGAATACTCTGCTGCTCCGCCTGACAAAAACGGGGACTATGCATGGCTCATACATTTAATTCATTCATTAAGGCCGAGAAAGGGTAAGGGGGCAATAATTCTTCCCCATGGTGTTTTATTCCGTGGTAATGCGGAGGCTGTAATTAGGAAAGAAATTATCAAAGAGAAGATAATTAAAGGCATAATTGGACTGCCTGCAAACCTATTCTTTGGAACAGGCATTCCGGCATGTATAATTGTCATTGACAAAGAAAACGCGCAGGCCAGGAAAGGCCTGTTCATGATAGATGCAAGCCGTGGCTTTATAAAAGATGGGAATAAAAACAGGCTACGCGAGCAGGATATTCGCAAAATAGTTGACTGCTTTAATAATGGCTCTGAAATACCAAAGTACTCTAGAATGATTCTCTATAGCGAGATAGAATCCAATGATTACAATCTCAATATCCCACGCTATATTGACGGCAGTGAGCCGGAGGACTTGCAGGACATATCTGCGCATCTTCAAGGGGGTATACCAGAGCATGATATTGAAGCTCTGTCAAACTATTGGAGCGTATTTCCAAGTCTGCGGGATGAGCTTTTTGAGAACATGGGTAGGGATGGTTATGTAAAGCTTAAAGCCGAAAAAGACGATATCCGAGAAACCATTTATAACAACAAAGAATTTTCTGACTATGCAAAGAAGGTTGAAGGTGTATTTGAGGATTGGAAGGTCAGCCAGTGGACCAGGCTGAACGGGATAAAAAATGGGGATAACCCCAAAAGCTATATTGAAGAAATCTCGAATGAACTGCTTCTTAAGTTTAGCGGGATTTCCCTTATAGACAAATACGATGTATACCAGTGCCTCATGTCATATTGGGAAGAAACCATGCAGGACGATGTATATGAAATAGCATTTGACGGCTGGGAAGCCGGAAGAGATATAGAACGGGAAATGGTCAAGAAAAAGGACGGGACACACACCGGCAAGATGAAATCCTTCGAGGGCAGGATTATACCCAAAAGACTGATTGTAGAGAAATTCTTCCCGGAAAAACAGAGGGATATTGAACGAATGGAAAGTGAGCGTGACGAGATTATACGCCTGACGGATGAACTCAAAGAGGAGCAGGGGGGAGACGAGGGACTGCTCTGTGAAGTAATAAATGACAAGGGCAACATCACAAAGGGTGACCTCAGTAAACGAATAAAAGAAATAAAAGAAGATAAAGACCTAGAAGAAGAGTTAGATATACTAAAACAATATGAAAAGCTCTTGTCACAGGAATCCAAGTATAACACCGATATTAAAAAAACGGTTGCAGACCTTGAGAAGATTATATATGACCAATATGAAAAGCTCAGCATAGAAGAGATTAAAGAGATGGTTGTTGAGAGAAAATGGTGCAGTTCTATTTTTGATTGTATAAGCGATAATTATTCTGCAATATCCCACCGCCTTGCAAACAGGATTACGGAGCTTGTCGAGCGATATGAGGATACGCTTCAGAGCATTGAGGAAGAAGTTGAACAGTATGAAGTAAAAGTGAAAACTCATCTTGAAAGGATGGGATTTTCATGGAAGTAAAGAAGGGATATAAGAAGACAGAGGTTGGGGTAATACCCGAGGACTGGGATGTTAGAAAATTGAGCGACATTTCTATGCTTGCCACAGGAACTACTCCATCAACAAAAGATATATCGAATTATGGTTCAGAATTTTTATTTGTAAGTCCTCAGGATTTGGGTGAACATAAATGGATTAGAAAGGCGGAAAAAGCATTATCCGTAAAAGGATTTAGCCAAGCAAGAATATTCCCAGCTAATAGTATACTCTTTACTTGTATTGGGTCGACTATTGGGAAAATTGGATTAACACAGTTTGAGTTAACATCTAATCAGCAAATTAATGCTATATTTCCTAAAGATTCATTTGATAGTGAGTTTTTATATTACGAATTGGACTATCTTGCACCTAAAATAAAATTGTTAGCAGGACAGCAAGCAGTACCGATAATAAATAAGGAGGAATTTAGCAAAACACTAATCCTACTTCCTAAAAAAAATGAACAACGAGCAATAGCCGAAGCCTTATCAGATATTGACGGACTTATTAGCTCACTTACAAAGTTGATTGACAAAAAGAAAAAAATCAAGCAAGGTGCAATGCAGGAACTGCTTACAGGTAAGAGAAGGCTTGAGGGGTTTAGGGGTGAGTGGGCGGAAGTTCAGTTAGGAGATATTGCCCAAGTTACCATGGGACAGTCGCCAGATTCAAGGTACTACAATACGAATAGTGTTGGATTACCACTAGTGCAAGGGAATGCTGATATTGAAGATAGGAAAACAATTAAAAGATACTATACTTCTCAAATAACAAGGACAGGAAAACAAGGTGATATCATAATGACTGTCAGAGCCCCTGTCGGCTCTGTCAGTAAAGCCCTTTTTGACTGTTGTCTTGGTAGAGGTGTATGTTCAATCAGATATCCCAACGAGTTTCTGTATCATTATCTGGTTTTCGTGGAAGCTGACTGGGGTTACTTATCTAAAGGTTCAACTTTTGATTCAGTTAATTCAATTGAGGTTAAAAACCTTGAATTGATTATTCCATTCGATATAGAAGAACAAAAAGCAATAGCAAACATCCTTTCAGACATGGATGCCGAAATCGAAGCGCTTGAGATAAAACTTCACAAATACAAAGCTATCAAGAAAGGCATGATGCAGGAACTGCTTACGGGAAGGATTAGATTGGTTGAGGGGGCTTGATGATGAACGGTGTGGGTCAAAGGGAGAGGGTCACTCAAAACAGAATTGTCGAGCTTTTTAAGTCAAAGCTTGGCTATACTTATATCGGCAATCTGCAGGATAAGGACAATTCTAACATCGATGTGGTAAAGCTCAAAAGATACTTGAAAAACCAAGGCTATTCTGATGAGCTTATTCGCCGTGCAGTTAATGCGTTAATCGAGGCAGGTAAAAGCCCCGACCTTTATTATGCCAACAAAGAAGTATACTCCCTTCTACGCTACGGTGCTTCAGTAAAAGAAAACGTCAGCGTACACAACCGGACGGTTAAGTTTATTAACTGGGATGAATTCCTTAAGAATGACTTCTATATAGCCGAGGAAGTGACCGTTAAGGGTGAGCACACCAAACGACCTGACATTGTACTGTATGTGAACGGTATTGCCCTTTGCGTTATCGAGTTAAAGCGAAGCATAGTTTCAGTTTCAGAAGGCATAAGGCAGAATCTGGACAATCAGTCCGATGATTTCATAAAGCCTTTCTTTTCAACCATCCAGCTAATAATGGCTGGAAATGACACCGAAGGCCTCCGCATAGGCGTTATTGAAACTCCTGAAAAGCATTATATAGAATGGAAAGAGGATGTGAAAGCGAAAGACAAGCTGTCGCTTTCCATTCGTGCCCTTAGTGAAGATGAAGATTATAAAATAGACCGGCACATAATAAGCATCTGCCAGAAAGAACGATTACTGGATATCATATACAACTTCATAGTATTTGACAGCGGTATAAAAAAGCTCTGCCGTCACAACCAGTATTTTGCTGTACTTGCGGCAAGGGAGAGGATAAAAGCCAAAGAGGGCGGCATTGTCTGGCACACGCAGGGCAGCGGTAAGAGCTTAATAATGGTTTGGCTGTCAAGGTGGATAAAAGAGAATATCCCGGAGGCAAGGGTGCTTATTGTAACCGACAGGGAGGAGCTTGACGACCAGATTGAAAACAAGGTGTTTGGCGCCGATGGTGTAGGTGACCCGATATATCGCACAAAAAGCTGTGCCGATTTAATAGAGAAGCTCAACCAGACAACACCAAGGGTCATGTGCTCCCTTGTTCACAAGTTCGGGCGCAATAAAGGCGATGAGGATAAGGCCTATGACAGCTATATTGAGCAGCTGAAAGCAAGCCTGCCTTCTGACTTCAAGCCTAAGGGCGAGTTTTATATATTTGTTGATGAGTGTCATAGGACACAGTCGGGTAAACTTCACAAGGCAATGACATTCATACTGCCCGATGCGGTTTTCATTGGGTTTACAGGCACCCCGCTTTTAAGCAAAAAGGAACTGATAAGACGCGGACTAAAGAGCAGTATTGAGATCTTCGGCACATACATTCATACATACAAATTCCCGGAAGCAGTAGCCGATAAGGTTATACTGGATTTAAGATACGAGGCAAGGGATGTGCCACAGGAGGTAGTATCCCAGGATAAAATAGACCTATGGTTTGAGACCAAAACCCGTGGGCTTACCAAACTTTCAAAAGCACAGCTAAAAAAACGATGGGGTACGTTAAAAGAGGTATACAGTTCTGAAGCAAGACTATCCAAGATAGTAGCGGATATTATATTCGATATGGAGATAAAGGATAGGCTAAGTAACGGCCGTGGGAATGCTATTTTGGTCGCGGCCAGCATTTATGAGGCTTGCAAGTATTATAAGCTGTTCACAGATAATGGCTTTACAAAGTGTGCCATCATAACATCTTACTCAGCCGATGTTTCGGAAATAAAAGGTGAGGCCACAGGAGAATCGAAGGATACGGAAAACCGCTTCAAGTATGCCGTTTACAAAAAGATGTTAGGCGGGAAAGACGTAGAGACCTTTGAAAAGGAGGTCAAGGAGAAGTTTGTTAAAGAGCCCGGTCAGATGAAACTGCTAATCGTTGTGGATAAGCTGTTGACCGGGTTTGATGCGCCAAGTGCAACATATCTTTATATTGACAAATCCATGCAAGACCACGGTCTGTTCCAGGCTATATGCAGGGTAAACCGTCTTGACGGCGAGGATAAAGAATATGGCTATATAGTTGATTATATGGACTTATTTAAGAGCCTCGAAAAAGCGGTTGAGGATTATACAACAGAAGCCTTTGACGGATTTGAAAAGGAAGACGTTACCGGACTTTTAAAGAACCGGGTAGCCGAAGCCAAGAAGCGTTTGGATGAACTGCTCGAAAGCCTGCGGGCGTTGTGCGAACCGGTTAAGATGCCTCGCACAACGTTGGAATTCATTAAGTATTTCTGCTTCGAAAACGATGGTGATTTGGATGAATTGGAGGAAAACCAGTCTAAGAGGCTGGCGCTGTATAGGCTTACTGCTTCTTTGCTCCGGGCGTTTGCCGATGTCGTAGGAAATCTTGAGGACTTTGACTATACAGCCGGAGAAATCGCTGAGATTAAAGGCGAAGTCGGGTTTTATAAAAAGGTTAGGGACGAGATAAAGCTTGCCAGCTACGATTATATAGACCTTAAAAAGTATGAAGCCGATATGCGGCACCTGATTGATAATTACATCAGCGCCGGAGAGAGTGAAAAACTATCGGCCTTTAATGATATGACATTAATAGAGCTAATAGTAGAGCGTGGGGTGGACTTTGTAGAAGAAATGCCGGAAGGCATCAAGAAAAACAAGGAAGCAGCGGCTGAAGTTATAGAAAACAATGTCCGCAGAAAAATCATTGAAAAAAGTTCGACAAATCCACTTTACTATGAGAAAATGTCAGAGCTGTTAATGAAGATAATTGAAGAACGGAAAAAACAAAAGGAAAACTATAAAGCGTATCTAGAGAAAATAGTAGAGCTTACAAGAAGGATAGAAAAGCCGGAGGATTATTCAGGCTATCCGGAAAGAATAAAGAAGTCACCGGCGCTAAGGGCGTTTTATGACAATGTTACACAGGATGAAGAGTTTGTACTAACGTTACATGAAAAAATCATGTCTATTAAACCGGATAAATGGCGTGGTGATAAGGCAAAGGAAAGGGTAATACAGGGAGCCATATACAAGGTGACCAAAGATGATGATATGGTGGATGAGATCTTCGATATAGTAAAAGAACAAAGCGAATATTACAGGTGATAACATGATTATATCTGATATAGAAATAGAAGTAATAAAAAAGAATATAAAGAACATGCACCTTTCGGTATTGCCTCCTGAAGGAAGGGTGCGTATATCCGCGCCGATGAATACCAAGGATCAAGCAATAGAATTGTTTGCGATTAGCAAGATTGGATGGATAAAAAAGCAGATTGCTAAGTTTGAGAATCAGCCGAGGCAGTCAGAGAGAGAGTATGTTTCGGGTGAAAGCCACTACCTTTGGGGTCGAAGGTATAGGATGGAAGTGAAATACACAAAGACGGCAAACAATGTGGAGGTAAAAGGTAACAGGCTCATTTTAACTGTGCGCAAGGAAAGCACAAAGCAGCAGCGCGAAAGAGTAATGAATGAGTGGTATAGGGCAGAGATAAAGGCAAAGCTACCCGAACTGTTTAACGAATGGGAAGACAAAATCGGTGTTAGGGCAAACAGCATAAGGGTAAAAAATATGCGTACCCGATGGGGTACATGTAATGTTAAAGACAAAAGAGTATGGATAAACCTGCAGCTTGCGAAGAAACCTGTGGAATGCCTTGAATATGTGATAGCGCATGAGCTTGTGCATCTGCTTGAAAAGAATCACACACCGGTTTTCATAGAGTACATGGATAAGTTTATGCCGAACTGGAGAGCTATAAAGGACGAATTAAACAGTTTTATTATGGATAGATATCTTGAAGAATAGTCAATACTGATTAAAATATTGTATGCTTATATTAAACAGTAAAGAAGGCCTTGAAACATGGAGGGAATAGGACGGTTATAAAATAGAGCGTTGAAGCGTGCAGAAAAAGAAAGGAGGTGTGTTATGTATAATATCAAAGGTGAGAAAGCAGAGAAAGTTAAGATGGTTACTTTTGCAGAACTTGGAATGCAAGAAAACGATATAGAAGAAGTTTTAAGGTGCAGTATTGATATGCTTTGTGATGACGAAGAATCTATGCTCATAGTAGGTAGACAGGTTAAGAATGAGAAAAACGGAAGAAGCGATCTTACTGCTGTTGATAATAACGGTAATCTAGTATTAATTGAGATAAAAAGAGATCGAAGAGATATCGAAAACCGTAAAGAGGCCTTTGAATTCCAAGCCATACGTTATGCAGCAAGCTATGCGACAATAGAAAGTCCGGATGAACTTGTTAAGAAAGTCTATGCTCCATATATTGAAAAGTATCGCAGCGAATTTGAACTGGGGGAACTAACCTCGTACGAGCTTGGCATACGAAAGTTGAATGAGTTTTTAGGGGCAAATGATGCAGAAAATAGCTTTAATAAGAAACAAAGAATAATCCTTGTAGCTTCAGATTTCGATGAACAGACACTTTCGGCAGTGGCTTGGCTCAATAGCAATCAAGTAGATATGAGCTGTTATAGACTTATTCCTTATAAAATTATTGATGAATTATTAATTATCACTGAGAAAATTCTGCCTGTTGCCAGCTATGATGATTATTACGTGAACCTTATGGACAAATCATTACGCGATCTAACAAAAATTCGAAGAGGTACTACCAGAAGGTCTCTCCCCAAAATCGATTCTATGCTTGATTGGGGTGTTGTTAAGGAAGGGGACATTATAGTTGCAAAAGGTAGGGATGATGAAGCTACACTTCTTAAGGATGGCAACGTAATGGTAGGCGGGAAAGAAAAATCCATGCAGGCTTGGCTCAAAGAACTATATGATTGGTCAAGCGTTCAGACCTATACGTTTGCTATACATAAAGAAAGTGGCAAGTCGCTGGGACAAATTCGTGAAGAATATATGAAAGAACAGTTGCAGGAAGAAGATGAATAAATAACTATGACCATATCCCGATTATTCTCGTAAGCTTTGAAGTTGCTTGAATAGGTTATTCACCAGTGCGAATTTGTAAATATCAACTTATGACAGTAGGATTCATATGTAATACTGGCAATACTTAATGATCCTCAATATGCGGGGAATTTGTGGCGGTGAAATAATTGGATCAACAAACGCTAGAGTATTACAACAATAACGCTCATTATATCTTTAACCAGTATAATAGAGCAACAGAAGGTATTAGTAGTTTTTTCACATCAGCCTTTCCTTCTAGAACAAAGATACTCGATATAGGGGCTGGGACAGGCAGGGATATGCAGTGTCTGTTAGACAGAGGCTATGATGCATATGGAATTGAGCCTTCCGCTAAATTAAGACAGCTTGCCCTCAATAAATATCCAGCTTTAGATGGCAGACTATTCGATGGCAGCATACCAGTTCTGGATGATAGTTTTTCAGGACAATATGATGGAGTATTATGTTCTGCTGTCTTAATGCACATACCAAAAGAACTGCTGTTTGATACAGCGTATTCAATAAAAAGAGTCCTTAAGCATAGGGGAAATCTCCTGATATCTATTCCTGGACAGGGCCCTAATACAGATAGCAACCACAGAGATGAACATGGCCGCTTATTCAATGATTATTACCCGGAATATCTACAGCTATTATTTGAAAGGATAGGTTTCCAACTAACTGGTAAATGGGAAACAGCAGACAGTTTGGGCCGGGGCGAAAGAACCTGGATTACTCTATTATTTAATCTATCCAATAAATCAAACCTTAAGCCACTAGATAAAATAGAAGGCATACTTAACAGAGATAAGAAGGATGCCACATATAAGCTGGCATTATTCAGGGCATTGTGTGACATTTCAATGATAAACTACAACAAAGTTATATGGGAAAAAAGCGGTATGGTAAGAGTGCCGGTTGACCTGATAGCTGAAAAATGGGTTTACTATTATTGGCCATTGATTGAAAGTAGCGTTTTCATTCCGCAAAAACGTGGAGAGAGAACAGAAGGTAGACCTCAAATAGCATTTAGAGGCCTCCTTAAAAACCTTGTTAATGAGTATAAAAAAAGGGGCGGGCTTAGTAGTTTTACTCTGGACTATAGGAGTTCTTTATTTAATAATGAAACTCAAAAAGCTACTAGGCAGGTCATTAATAAGATTAAAAGCACAATAATAACCGGGCCGGTAACCTATGCAGGCAATTCGCTTGAAACGGGCAGAGTGTTCGAATACATAAAAGAAGATAAGACTATAAGATTCAGTTCAGATATATGGCGGGAGCTTTCTTTGATGAGCCATTGGATTTATGATGCAATTTTACTAAGATGGGCTGAATTAACAGCAGATATAAGCAAAAAGAGTATTAAACCAAGCCAGGTAATAGATTTATTATTAACGTCTCCAATCTCTGAAAGGAACGTATATGACATAAGACAATTCTATCTAACAGAAGAGTATAAAGAATGTGTTTGGACAGGTAAGAAGCTCAAAGCAAGCTTTGATGTTGATCATGTTATTCCATTTTCCCTTTGGAGGAATAACGATCTATGGAACTTACTGCCCTGCGCTTCTTCCGTTAATAGAAAAAAATCTGACATGCTTCCGACGAGACATTTATTAATGAAAAGAAGAGATATAATTATTTACTATTGGAGGCTACTACGGAAACTCAATAGTAGCAGATTTGATTATGAAGTAACAAGTACGATTGGCGATACTAGTAATACTCATTGGGAGAAAGACATGTTCAATTTTGTGAAAGAAGCTGTTGAAATTACAGCATTGCAGAGAAATGTGCAAAGATGGGAGCCGAGTTAACATGGCATGCGTATTATTAGTAAGTACGTATTGTCCCAAATTGATGTTACCTAATAAATCATAACCAATTGGTAATTAAGAACGGTATAATAGTAAAATCAAAAAGAAATCATGGGGGCTTGGGATGAAGAATAATCCAATATCGTTAACGAGAGTAGACACCGATGTGGTTATTGAACTTATTAATGTCGCTAAGAATCGTATGATTTTTGCAAAACCATTTAGAGAGAGTTCTGTTGGATATGAAAGCAATGAGTAATTTTGTTAGTTATGATACAAACATAACGCTCCTTAAAAGAAACAGCGGGCTGTGTTTAATTCCAAGCTGGCACGCCAATCAGTAGCCAATATGCTGCTGAAATGGAGTAATACCTTCCCAGAGGGTGCCAAAGATACGGTTCGTCTATTAAAATTAAGCATGGAATACGGCCTTGACCGTGTCTTGACAGTCAAAGAGGGGCTGCCGGTTGGTATTATCCCCACCATTGCTATGGTGGAAAACGAACTTTTACCTCAATAGCCAGTACCGCTTGCTGTTAAAGGACATTTCTGTAAGCAATATTAATCCGTCTAACTATGACCGTAAATACAGGGTCTAGAAATGTAGGTATCCATCTAGTAATTGCTACTCAAAGGCCAAGCACAGATAAAGTGACACCTAGACTCAAAGCTAGTATTACAACAAGGATTTCATTCAGATTGCCGACAAATCAAGATTCAAGAACTATGATTGGTGCCTCTGAAGCAGAAGACCTGTTAGGTTAAGGGGATATACTTTATCTGTTTAATGGTTAGATAAAGAGAATACAGGGATTATATATTGGAGAGCGAGAACTGGAGGAATTATTAACGAAAAAATGGAGTATAACAGGTTTATGCAGGTGATTATTGTGTAAGACTATTATCTCCATGTATTTTTATGTTTATTCTATACTTGATCAGAATTACATTTATGAACAACCCTTTATTACGAGTATTTCCTAAAAGGAATAGAGCACATATATAATTATCTATAAGTGTGAAAGAAAAGTGTAAGGAGGGGGTAGTATGATTTATGCAATAGTAATTCTTGGTTTTATTTTAATAGTTTTGACACTATATGAAGATCCAAAACAACAAAAAATATTTGAAAATAGAAGGGAATATAGTAAGAAAGGTACTATCCATTATTTATCAATATTCAATATGAGAGATAAATCTTGGGAATGGAATAGTATATATTATAAAGTTGTAATATATGATGTAAGCACAGAAAAAATTCAATTTACAGTAGGCTTAGTGGGTAGGGAACTTGAAGTAATACCTATAGATGTGAACAGAATTGAAAAAGTATATTTATTATCAAATAATAATAATCAGACGAAAATTTTCATAATTTCAAAGGACTATGGCGAAAGATACTTGTATGTTTTTTATGTCGATAATAATATCCCCTACTATAATAAAATAGTTCAAATAATATCGAAATTTCAGCATGATAAAACATTGATGAATATCTCAGAATTAAGAGATATTGATGAAGACAAATTATACTTTTGCGCAAACTTTGAATACTATCTAGAGAATGGAACTTTTCACCTGAATAGGTTTTATTATGATTACCCTATGTATGTATATATTAATGATAATTCATCTGAATCATATAACAAATCCAAGACCATTAATCAAATAATACAGAATGAAGATTGGACAAAAAAGAAATTGCTGAAGAATGGCAACCAACTCATTGTCTATTCTTTAAAACATCAAGGAAAACACAGGAGTGTTACAATAGTAAATCCTTATTGGTATCAACCAGATTCTTTTCATAAATATAAGCACTATAAAAGGGGTGAATTGCCATTAATCGATGAATGCTTAGACAGAATAGAAGATCTTAAGTTCTACTATGGCTCAATATAATAGAAAAGTTTTGCTTTTTTGTATACTATATAAGAAATAATATCGCACATAGTGACACTATATTAGAGATCTTAACATCACCTTTTGAGTTCAATTCTTTTGTTAGTAGACTTGTTTTTTGCAACTTAAAATTCCTCACTTTTGCAAAACTTTTTCCCCAGGCACCGGTGGGGAATTTTTATGTTAACCCCAGTAGTTCTGACTGTTTAATTCCTATGCGTTCAGCCCTGATTCTCGTATCCTGTTGCTTTGGCCGGGGAATAGCAACAGGTGACAGTGATGGAGTATTCTATCAATGATAGCACCAGTCATCTGCTCATCATAAAATACATTTACCCACCTTGAAAACTCTATGTTAGTGTTGATAATCACCGACTTGCGTTCATAACGCTCGGATATCACCTCAAACAATAGCTGTGCCCCTATTCGGTCGAGGGGGACATAGCCCCACTCGTCACAGATCAAAAGGTCGGCCTTACTTAAGTTTCTTAAAAAGACGGATAATGTCCCAGCTTTCTTTAGCTCCGCCAGCTTATTCACAAGTGCCGATGTCCTAAAGAACCTAACCTCTAAGCCCTTCTTACAGGCCTCTACGCCTAAAGCAATTGACAAGTGCGACTTTCCCGTACCTACGTTGCCATACATAACAATATTGGTCTTGTTTTTGATAAACTCGCACTCTCTTAGGTATTCCGGGGTGACATCGCCAGGGAGCGTTACTTCATCAAACCTAAAGCTTTCAAAGGTCTTTATGGTATAAAAGCCAGCCTTCTTTAACAGTTTATCTCTCCTTGCTTTCTCACGGTGCAAAATCTCTGATTGAAGAAGTTTAAGTAGGTACTCCTGGTGAGTGTGCGCCTCAATTTTATCCGACATTTCCACAATGTTTTTGCTTAAGCGAAGCCTCTTGCAGCAGGTAGCAATATCAGGTACTAACATCCCTTCACACCCGCCTTTCCAAGGCTTTTGTCATAGGCTGTAAGGTTGGGTTCATACCTTTTTAGCTGCGGTACATGCTCGGGCAGGCGTATCGGCTCAAGCTGCAGTACTTTTTCGTGCAGCCGGTTGTGTAGATTTATCAGGCTGTCCACATCGGCAGCACCATAGGATAGAGCAGTACTGATAGTCTCAACCGCCTTTTCAAAGCTGCTCTTTTGGGTTAGTTCACAAATAGCCTTTAACACTTTCCCTTTGTCCTGCTTGCTTAAATCCCCCATATACTCTTTCACAGGCTGTGGCAGCATATGATATATACCTGTATATTTTAATGCTCCCGGACGCCTTGACAGCTGGCTTAAGTAGGGTAGCCACTGCATGCTTTGCTGTTTATAGTCCCCATAGAGCCTATCGTGGCGTACTATCTCGCGATAGTTCTCATCAAGCACTATTACATGAAAGGCAGTCAATTTAACCAATACATACGCATTTGCATATTTAGGGGCTGCCGAGTATTCGTGTAAGCCTTTGTTTAGTAGAAACTTGCCGTACCCATTTGTCTTCACCGTTATGTATTTACTTGTATCCAGTGTTACTTTCGGTAATTCCAAGAGGGCTGCAGCATCTTCTTTGTACAGTTCTTCAATGGTCCCTTCCTTGCGGTAATGCTCCCTTTTAGCATCCTCTTCACACTGGATTAGAAGGTCTTTGTTAAATTCACTTAAGCTCTCAAACCGTGGTACCGGCACCAGCATATTTCGCCGGTGATAGCCGACTTTGCTTTCTACGTTGCCTTTCTCATGCCCGGCATCCACGTTGCAAAAGGCTGCTTCAAATCGGTAATGCTCCTTAAACCGCAAGAAATCGTCTGTTAAGTTCCGGCCTTCGCCTTTCATTACCTTGGTAACCATGGTGCTTGCGTTATCGAACCATATCCTTGTTGGTACTCCACCTATGTGCTCAAATATCGTCTTTAAGCCTTCAAACAGGCATTCCTGATTCTCTCCCTTGTAAACTTGGGTATACCCCTTATTACTGTTAGGGAATGATAGGTTAAAGTATTTACCGCTATACAGCTTTCCATTTTCATAAAATTGGGCATCGCCAAAGTCTGCCTGTGCTTCGCCCGGGATATGCTCTAAGGGCAGAAAACCTTTCTTTTCACCGAATATTTCTTTTTTCTTTAACGCTACATACCCCGCAACGGTTCTGTAAGAACAGTTGAAGTCATCCTTGTACTTCTTTACCAGCCGGTCGTATACTCGTTTTGCTGTGTGCCTTTGCTTGCGCCTGGCTTTCTTATCCTCGGTAAGCCAGGTATCGATATCCTGCTTGTATGGGTTAAGCTTGGGAAACGCAGCTTCTTTCTTTACTTTTGGCAGCTTTTCATTCCAATCGTCTTTGTTAATGTACTCCCTTACCGTCTTACGGTCATGGCGAGTTTCTCTGGCAATTTCGCTAATATTTTTCCCTTCCTCAAAGTACATTTTTCTGATATCCTTAACTTGGGTCATTGTTAGCATCCTCCAATCCTCCTTGTAATCGATTTTGTCTCTCAACTACAAGGATATTATTTTGGTGTGGTGCCTGCAATGACCTTTCTGCAATTATGGGGAATTTACTGTTGCAAAAGTGGGGAATTCCTTTTGCAACTTTGTCCATTTACATTATGCAACAAACACCGGTTGAAAACCGACCCAATTACCCGGGGCGTCAGATGGAATCACTTGAATAGTACAAATACATATGTTACCCGTGGTTGGGGGTTGTAGATGGGGTTTTGTGATGTAAAAAAAGATGAGTTGGATTTAGCATGAGCATATAAATTCTAGTGGCATTTTTTCAAAAGATGCGGTATTCTTATGGCAGGCCATCGGTTTATTAGTATTATGAAGGTGATGATTATCCAGGACAGCCGTGGCATTTTGTTGAGGAGGGAACATAATGAAATTCATTAGGTTTAGGAAAGACAATTTTTGCAGTTACGGCCTGCTTGAGGGTGACAAAGTCAAGGTAATTGAAGGCGATATATTTAAAGACTACAAGATCACAGGCTGCAGTTACGGTATTACCGAGATAGATATTCTGACCCCTTGCCTGCCTTCAAAGATAGTATGTATAGGTTTGAACTACAAGGCTCACGCACGGGAGACCAATATGCCTTTGCCCAAAGAGCCTTTAATATTCCTGAAACCTTCTACGGCAGCTTTGGCGCATAAGGGCGAGATCGTAAAACCTGCAATGTCTGGCAGGGTTGATTATGAAGCCGAACTCGGATTGGTGATAGGAAAACCGGCAAAAAAAATAGAGCCTAAAGCAGCTTATTCCTACATACTGGGTGCGACATGCTTCAATGATGTTACTGCCCGTGATCTTCAAAACAAGGATGGACAGTGGACCAGGTCCAAATCGTTTGATACATTTGCGCCCTTTGGACCATGTATAGCAACCGATTTGAATTATGACAACCTGGCTATAGAGCTGTTGTTAAATGGCAAAACAAGGCAGAAATCCAATACCTCCGATTTCATATTTAACGTAGGTCAGATAGTCAGCTTTGTCAGCCATGTAATGCTTCTAAACCCGGGAGATGTTATTGCTACCGGAACACCTTCCGGTATCGGGGCTATGGGCTCGGGAGATATTGTGCAGGTTAAAGTACAGGATGTAGGCGTACTGGAGAATTATGTAATATAGTTGGGGCTATATCAGGCCTATACCAGTGATTACTTTTCTTTACCCAATAAGCCGTAAAGAAACAACTTTAATATATCGTTCAATTACTCATGAATTAATCGATGAATTTGAGAAGGAAACAAGGAAATGCTCGGAGCAATAATTGCTGCCATAATGTAACTACCGAGATGGGGTTGGCCTTGTGCGATGTAGCGGATACTGTCCGTAAACATCCAAAGGTCTTAGAATACATTTCCCAAGAGCCCGATGACGAAGGGTTTTTTGAAGAGATGGAAAAGCTTCCGGGAGGACAAGAGACAATAGAAGCCTTTAGAGAGTTTTTTAAAAAATTTGGAATGCGATGCCCCGGTGAGGTAGACATTACAAGGGAGCGTTTCGAGGAAAAGCCTACACAGCTTATTCCAATAATTCTAAATAATATACGTGTCCTAAAACCCGGTGAGCACAAAACAAGGTTCCAGGCGGGTAGGCAGCAAGCAAAGGATAAGGAGGAGGAAATCATCCGCCGTATAACGAACCTGCCAGGGGGTGGCAGGAGGGCGAAAAAGCTTAGGAAGGACATTAGCCTGCTGCGCAACTTTGCCGGATGCCGCGAAGACCCCAAGTATTATATTGTTCGAAGGTACCAGGTTTATAAGAAGGCACTTATAAAAGAAGCGCAAAAGCTTGCAGAAAAGGGGATTGTTAAAAATGCCGAGGATATTTTTTACTTGTATATGGATGAGCTTCGCGATGCAGTAAGGACAAACAAGCTGGATTACTTGATTATAGAAGAAAGAAAAGAGAAATATGCTCATTATGAAAAACTTACTCCTCCCCGCGTATTTACTTCCGATGGATTTGTTCCACCATCGGGTTTGGGGGCAGGCAGTATACCAAAAAGCGCAATTGCAGGTATCCCTGTTTCGGCCGGTATAGCTGAGGGCCGTGCCCGGGCGGTTTTATCAGTGGATGAGGCTGTAATTGAAGAGGGAGACATCCTTGTGACCCGGTTTACCGACCCAAGCTGGACACCGTTGTTTGTTACAATAAAGGGATTGGTAACCGAAGTGGGAGGTTTTACAACCCATGGTGCAGTTGTTACACGGGAATACGGGCTTCCGGGGGTAGTGGGTGTTGATAACGCAACAAAGCTGATAAAAGACGGGCAGAGGATTAGGGTTAATGGGACAGAAGGGTACGTGGAGATACTGGAGTAATATCTGCCCGCCGGCGACATTTTGCGTGTAAACAAGTCCTCTCTAACAGAGTGAGTACTTTACAGCCGGTATTGTTTGGACTATACTGTAGAGTACAGAATCATAATCT
>Ga0334901_1001410_pt1:5000-25496 | contig 25496 bp, 21 predicted proteins | sample GraSluR3_MG_3_FD_207216 | JGI IMG/M metagenome (GOLD analysis project Ga0334901, IMG submission 207216) | Sludge microbial communities from methane-producing bioreactor in Wageningen University, Netherlands - Granular Sludge_15_08-R3 | ecosystem: Engineered > Bioreactor > Anaerobic >... | reverse complement strand
ATAACTGGTTCAATAAATGTTTTTACCTGATTAACAGCAGTTCGATGTTCTTCTTGATAATAATCAGCTACTTTATCCATCATTGGACCTGGTTGACCTGTTCTTTCCCCAGTTAACAACATTTCATAAGCTACGATCGGAAAAGCCCAATGATTCTTAAATGAATTAGAAATTGATTCACCTCTCGCAATATTAGTAATAGTATCAAAAATAAGCATTTTATAAATTTCATTATTAGTAATCTTACTTAAAATTTCCATACTATCGGTAATAAAAACATTATGATTTAATAATGATGCAAAGGTTTTAGCAAACATAGTAACTTCATTATAAATGATAATCTTTCCAACTACTGGTAAATGCATTAATAACCACTGGATTAGTGTTTTAAACATCTTAACATTAGAGTAAATAGCAATTGAGCCACCAATTGCTGCTATTAATCCTAGAATTAAATATAAAATATTTCGTTGTAAATAATCACTAATAGTAATTGTAAAACGCGTAATTACCGGTAATCCCCCCCCCATATCTTTATACATTTCGACAAACTCAGGAATAACAAAAATCATAATAAAAGTAATAACCGTAATCGCAAAAATAAAAATTACAGTTGGATAAGTCATGGCTGAAATCATTTGTTTTCTTGTTTTATGAATAACCGTATAATAATCCGCCATACTATCTAAAGTCTCTGGTAAATTACCAGCAAGTTCAGCTGATTTAATCATATTAACTAACAATCGCGGGAAAGCTTTTCCTTGTTTTGCTAAAGCTTCACTAAAACTTTCACCCATTGTTAATTCATATACAATAGAACGATATAAATCTTTTTTTTCTTTCTTTTTATTTTGTTTTCCTAAAATTTTTATCGCATCAACTAATGGAATCCCAGCTTTAATATAAGTTGATAATTGGGTTAATAAAAATACTAATTCGCTGGTTTTTACTTTGTTATAACCTTTTTTTCCAAAATTTAAACCTTTAAATGTTTCTATTTCATATATTTCATATCCTTCTGCTAATAAATAAGAATGAACATCTAACTTTGAATAAGCAGATAATTTCCCTTTTTCAATTTTACCATCAGAATTTTTACCAGTATAACGATACATAATCTTTTCTTCACTTCTAACTTCATCTGATCCTTCAAAATCAATTAATAAAGTCTGCCTTTTCATTTCCATTCTATTTCTTCTATCCCTAACAAAGGATAAGTTACCATACCAATCAATAAGCCCTTTTTTTATTTTTTGTGGTAATTGAGCTAAACTTTTTATCCAATCCTTCGTTTTATCAATTATATTTTCAATTAAATCCCAAACTGAAACAATTAATTTTTTGATAAAACTATAAATAAATACAAATGGATAAATAAATATTTTATAAACACCAATACTAATAAATTTTATTGCTAACCAAAAATAAAGCGGAATTTTACTTATTAATTTTAATAAATTAATTACTTGTCCCACTATAAATTTAATAATATTTATAATTAATAAAACAACTTGTTTTAAAACATAATATATTTTTTGTAAAATTAAAACAAGCCCACAATATATATTTTTAAATATTAAAAAAATATATTTACTAATTTGGATAATAATTAATGCAATTATTTTATAAGTATAAATAATAACTGTTTGTCCACCTTTAAACAAATATAGCAAAACATATTTTAAGCCTTTATAAAGTAAAACAATTATTGTTTTTATAGATTGGAATAACACAATAACTATCTTTCTTATTATTAAATATAAGTTAACACCAATAATTTCAATTAATTTAGCAAAATACTTGATCATAATTAAAAAATAATGAATTATTCTTTCAAAAACAATAAAAACACCTAAACTAAAATATTTAAATGGTAGTATCACACTTTTTAAAAGCATCCGGTTGCACCTCCCCAAACATAAGGGAACTATTATAATAAGATTATAACATAAATAATCTTTTTTTTAAACTTTTTTCCGCTTGTTTCATATATTATCCTAGGAGGTATTCTATGTTTAATAATCAATGGAACCCTGCTTTTCAATATTATAATAACGGGAGGGGTCCAAATATGAACTGGGGCAATATATTTAATAATCCAAATTCAATTCCTAATTACAATACTAACTTAAAAAAACCAGGAGTAAATTGGAATGGTATTTTAAATAACACCCAAAAAACTTTAAATATTGTAAATCAAGCAATCCCTATTTTTTATCAAATGAAACCAGTTTGGAATAACGCTAAAACTTTAATGCGTGTATTTAGCGAATTTAATAATGTAAATAAAACCACTAGTAATACAGTAACTAATATTAAAACTACCGAAAGCGGTAGTCAAAATTTAAATAATAATCTTCCACAATTCTTTACTTAATAAATATAAATAATATGTGATATGAATATAAATCTATACCATTATTTATCATTTACTACTTGTAAATTTTTTAAATAGTTTTTAATTTGCCTTCTTTTATGTATATATTGAAAAGGAATAACCAATAATAATTGCTTTTGTTTCGCAATTTCTTTTTTTATAAATTGTTTAAATAAAGGTGAATTTTCTTTAATTAAATGTGGCCCTAAAATTAATTCTTTTTTAGTATATTTTTGCTTACCTCGTTTAAAAGATATTATTGGATAAATAATATCTTTTTCTGATACTAATTTTTCTTTTTCAATATAAAAACCAATTTGACAAAGATATTTTCTAATTAATAAAGGATTAGTATTTGATTGAATAACAATATGATTAATTTCTTTTAATTTACTTTTTCCTTCTTTTAAAATAGAAATGATTTTGTGATGACCTAACCCCGCTAAAACAATAGTATCAACTTCGCCAGAAGCTAAACAAAATAATCCATTACCAAGACGTAATGCAATTTTACTTTCTAATTTTGCTTGTTCAATATTTTTTTGGGCTTGATTAATAGCACCCCTACTAATATCTACTGCTATAACTTTATTTACTATTTTACTTTTTACTAACATAATAGCTAATAAAGCATGATCGCAACCAATATCAATTACTTTTGCATTTTTCTCAATATAATCAGCAATTGCTTTTAATCTTAAAGACACTTTAATCACTCATATAATCCTTTAATTTACGAGATCTTGATGGATGTCTTAATTTGCGTAAAGCTTTTGCTTCAATTTGTCTAATTCTTTCTCTTGTAACTCCAAAAATATTACCAACTTCTTCTAAAGTACGACATGTCCCATCTTCTAAACCAAATCTTAATTTTAACACTTGTTCTTCTCTTTCAGTTAAAGTATTTAAAACATCATTTATTTCATCTTTTAAAACTTCATTTATAGCATATTCTTCCGGTGTTAAATTAGATATATCTTTAATAAAATCACCTAAATGAGAATCTTCTTCTTCCCCTACTGGTGTTTCTAATGATAATGGATCTTGAGCAATTTTAAATATTTCCCTTACCTTTTCTACCGTTAATCCCATTTTTTCAGCTAATTGTTCTTCCGTTGGTTCCCTATTTAATTCAAGTGTTAATTGACGCTGTGTTCGTTTTAAACGATTAATTGTTTCTACCATATGAACTGGTACCCGAATGGTTTTAGCTTGATCGGCAATTGCACGCGTAATTGCTTGTCTTACCCACCAAGTCGCATAAGTAGAAAATTTAAAACCTTTACTTGCATCAAATTTTTCAACTGCTTTCATTAAACCAATATTTCCTTCTTGAATTAAATCAAGAAATGATAAATTTCTTCCTACATAACGTTTAGCAATACTAACAACTAAACGTAAATTACTTTCCGCTAAAATATTTTTAGCTTCTTCATCTCCCTCTTCAATCCTTTTTGATAAAGATAATTCTTCCTCTAAACTTAATAAACTAATTTTGCCAATTTCTTTTAAATACATACGTACCGGATCATTTATCCCAACTGTTTTAGGAATAGATAAATCTTGGATAATTTCTTTCGTATCATCTTTTTCTTCTTCAGCTTCTTCTGATACAATTTCAATTCCCAAATCTTGAAAAACATTATATAATTCATCTAAAGAATCATTATCTAATTCTAAACCTTTTAATTCATCAGCTAATTCTTCAAAAGTAATATAACCTCTTTCTTTTCCTATTTTAATTAGCGTTTTCTTTCTTTCCTCAAAAGTTTTAATTTCATCAATCACTTATATCGACTCCTTTTTTTATTTCAATTATTTTAGTAGCAATTTCTGTTTTTAATTCTATATCAGTTTCTTTTTTAAATTGTTCTTCTAAATTATTAAGTTCAAGATTAATGGTAAATTCATCTAAGACTTTAATATAATCATTAATTTCATCTTCAAGATATTCTTCTGGCAATTGTAAAGCCATTATTTTAGTAGTTAAATTAACCAACTCTTCTTTATCACCTAAATAGCTTAAATAATCAGCTATTTCAATATTTTTATATTTATCATAATACTGAACTATTTCACTTGCTAAATAACGAGCAATTTGATTTGGAAAATAACAATTATGATTTTTATATATTTTTATTACTTCCTTATAATGTAACATATAATACAACATCCGTTGTTCTGCTTGTTCGTATTTGTTCAATCTTTTAACACTTTTTTTCACTTCTGGTTTTTTATTATTGATTTTAGGTTTTTTATTTATTTCCTTATTTAGTATGTTAGTTAAAGTTTCAATTGATACATTAGTTTCCGCACTTATTTTTTGCAATAATAATTCTCTGACTACAGTATCATTAATATTACTTAATTCTTTAATTACTTCATCAATATAAAGAGATATCGCATTAGGATCATTAAAGTTTTTCTCTTTTTTTAAATATTCAATTTTATAATTTATAAATGAAACTGGTTCTTCAATTTGTTTTAAAAAAGCATTAATACCTTTTTTCTCAATATAATCATCAGGATCAAAATTATCACTTAAACGTATTACTTGTGGGATAACATTAATATTACTTAATTCATTACCACAGTTAATTGTTGCTTTCGCTCCGGCTTCATCGCCATCAAAACACAAAATAATTTGTGATGCTAATTTTTTTATTAATAACGCTTGTTCATGAGTAATTGCGGTTCCCATTGTAGCAACAACATTTTTTACACCATGCTTATATAATGCTAAAACATCCATAAAACCTTCCACAATAATTACTTTCTTTTGACGTCTAGCTTCATCTTTCGCTCGATGATAGTTATATAATAATTCCCCTTTTTTAAATAACTTTGATTCTTTTGAATTAATATATTTAGCAGTATCCAATTCACTATATATACGACCACTAAAACCAATAACTTGTCCACTTAAATTCCATAAAGGAAACATAATCCGATTAACAAAAATATCCTTAAGTTCATCGTTATTAAAATTACAAATCCCACTTTCTGTTATTTCAGTTATTGAAAACTTGTTTTTTTGTAATAAATTAGAAACTTTATTATTAAATGGTGCTAAACCAATTTGAAATTCATTAATAATTTCATCAGTAAAATTACGTTGATATAAATACTCCTTAGCGTCTTTTCCATTAGCAGTATTTAAATAATTTTGATAAAACTTATTACTTAAATCATAAATTTTATATAAATTTTCATATTGGTCATTTTTTTTAAATTTAATATAATCACTAATTGGTAAAGAAACACCTACTTTATTAGCCATTAATTTTACAGCTTCAATAAAATTCAAATGTTCATATTCCATTAAAAAAGTAAATACATTACCCGAAGCCCCACAAACAAAACAAGTATATATTTGTTTTTCAGGAGATATACTCATACTAGGAGTATGATCGTCATGAAAAGGACAAAGGGCAAAATAATTTTTCCCTTTTTGTGTTAATGGTAAATATTCCGATATAACATCAACAATATCAACTTTATTCCTAATTTCAATAATTAAATCATTACTTATTTTAGGCATATGACCACTACTTCCCTACTATTTTATTCTACAAAATTAATTAAAACTCCCCTATTAAATAGAAAAACAATCTATAAAATAGATTATTTTGTCTTTGGTTCTTTTTTAACTGCCGGCTTTTTTACCGTGCTTTTTTTAATGGTATCAGTTTTTTTACTCTCACTTACTTTTTTCGGTTCCTTTTTAACTACTGGCTTTTTTGCTGTGCTTTTTTTAGTTGTACTTGTTTTTTTGGTCTCAGTTGTTGTGTTTGGTTCTTTTTTTACTGTTGGTTTTTCCTTAATTACTGTTTTCTTAGTAACATCTTGTTCCTTAACTTTAATTTCTTTTGGTTTATATTCTTTTCCATTTAAAGCATCTACAGCAATAGCTACTAAATCACTAAATGCTTTAGGATTATCAATTGCTAATTCCGATAACATTTTACGATTAATTAATAATTCCGCTTTATTTAAACCATTAATAAACTTTGAATAACTAATATTATTTTCACGGCAAGCAGCATTTATCCTTGTAATCCATAATTTACGAAAATTCCTTTTATTTTGCTTACGATCACGATAAGCATAAACAGATGAATGCATTACTTGTTCTTTAGCAGTTCGATATAAACGATGTTTACTACCAAAATAACCTTTAGCTTGTTTTAAAACCTTTTTATGACGGGCACGGGTAACACTCCCAGTTTTTACTCTTGTCATTTTTTCCCTCCTCTACTAAAGAATTAAATTAAACTCTTTAATCTCTTTTCATCAGCTTTACTTAATTTAAAACCTTGTTTTTTTCTTCTTTTAACTTTTGCACTTTTCTTACCTGTATTATGATTACCACTTTTCTTCCCTAGTGTTATCGTACCACCAGGTCTTACTTTTAATACTTTTTTTGTGCTTTTATGCGTCTTTATTTTAGGCATAATATTCCTCCTTATTTCTTTTTCGGCACTAATAACATTAACATATTTCTGCCATCTAATTTAGGTTGCTGTCCAATTTCCGCAATTTCACTAAGAGCCTCCGCAAATCTTAACATAACATCACGACCTAATTCAGTATGAGCCATTTCGCGCCCTTTAAAACGAATTGAAACTTTTATTTTATGGCCTTTTTCCAAATACTTAGATACATTTCTTAATTTTGTATCAAAATCATGCTTATCAATTTTTGGTGATAATCGATATTCTTTTATTTCTAAATTATGAACATTTTGTTTTTTTTGGGATTCCTTTTTCTTCTTCTTTTTTTCGTATAAATATTTATTGTAATCTAATAACTTACATACTGGTGGATTTGCATTAGAATTAATTAAAACCAAATCAAACCCAGCATACTCTGCCAAAGTCAAAGCATCTCCTTTGGTTTTTAACCCTAATTGTTCTCCATTCGGTCCAATCACCAAAACATTTTCAAACCTAATTTGTTCATTAATAAGCATTCCCTTTTCTTTATTTGTTATAACAAGCACCTCCATAATAATTATAAAAGTGAATACAAAGTATTCACTCAAATCCTAAGAAATTATATACAATATAAAAACTAAGGCATAAACCTAAAGCTACTTAGCAATCAGGTGAGATAAATACATCTGCTTTCCTTTTTATAAATTTATACTATCTATTTTATATTATTATATTAATAAAGTCAATAAAATAGTCATTATTTGTTATTTTATACAATACATAGTGCCCCCCATACTATGTATTTTTTTATATTTGATATAATAAAAAAAAGTTTTTCTTATTTTTGTTTTTAATCCTTCTTTACTTCTATATGATGTTCTTTTAAATATTTCATTATATTTTCATATTGTTCTTCTTTCATCGGTTTACATCTTTTTGGATCTACCCCATTTTTAATTATTTGTTCCGCCATTCCAGGACATCCACCAAAACCACACGCACCACAATTATAACCTGGTAACATATTTAAAACTGCTTCTAAACGACGATTAACACGATTTAAAAAATAATTTGTTAATACTAATAACGTACTAAATAAAAACGCTATTAATGTTATAATTACAATTCCTTTCATTTAATATCCCTCTTTTCACAATTATGAATATTACAATTATTACAATCACCACATTTAGGAAAATTAGTATTCTTTTTATATAAAATTAAAGTAATAATAACTAAAATAATAGTGAATATATAACCTAACATACTAACCTCCAATATAACGCAAAAATATTAAAGCCATAATCCCTGCTGTAATTAAAGCAATTGGAAAATCAGTAAATGATTTAATAATAGGATTAGTTCTTATTTTTTCTCTAATTGTTGAAAATATATATATTACTAATAAAAACCCAATACTACTACCAAAAGCAAAAACAATCGTCTGGATTAAATTATAATTATTAAAAACATTTAATAAAATTACTCCTAATACTGCACAGTTGGTAGTTATTAATGGTAAATATAAACCTAATAATTTATGTAAACGGGGAAAATATCGACGCATAATAATTTCAATCATTTGGACTAATGACGCAATTACTAAAATAAAGACAATAGTTCGTAAATACTCAGTATTAGTTGGAATCAAGATATAATGATGAATAAAGTATGTAAGGATACTAGAAACTGTAATAACTAAAGTAACCGCTAATCCCATACCAAGACCGCTTTCTTCATCATCAGAAACACCAACAAAAGGACAAATACCTAAAAATTTAGTTAAAATAATATTTTGGGTTAAAATACTAGTTATTAATAAACTAATTAAGTTCATCTTTACCACCTCTATTTCTAATGGCTTTAATTATTCCTATTAATAAACCTAAAGTAATAAAAGCTCCTGCTGGTGATAAAAATAATTTGTTCGGAATTATATCATTAACTGGTAGTATTTGATATTTAGCAATATAACCCGTTAATGGTGAAATTTTATCCATAAATGTTATTTGATTATTACCAAGCACTTCTCTAACTGTACCTAATAAAATTAATGCAAAAGTAAAACCAAGTCCTGCTTTTAATCCATCAAGGATACTTGCTTTAATTTTATTTTTAGAAGCAAAAGATAACGCTCTTCCTAAAATAATACAGTTAACAACTATTAATGGTAAATAAATCCCTAATGCTTGAAAAAGACTAGGTACATAAGTTTTCATTAATAATTCTAAAATAGTAACAAAGGTAGCAATTACAACTATAAACGCTGGAATCCTTATTTCTTCTGCTACCCATTTAGATATTAAAGAAACAATTAAATTAGAACCCATTAAAACAAATAAAACTGATAAACCCATCATTAAAGAATTTTCAAACGTTAAAGTAATCGCTAAAGCGGAACACATTCCTAAACTAGAAACAAATAATGGATTTTCATTTAATATTTCTCCTAAAAAAGAAAAGGTTTTTTTCTTCATACTGCCACTCCTTGCGTTATATTATAAATAATATAAACTAATAATGTACAAATAAAAGTAATTAGAGTTAAAACAATAATTGGTGTTATTATTTCTTTTTTCTTAATCTTTTTCATTCTCTTCTAATACCCTTTCTACCATTAATTTTAAAGCTGTTGATGTCTTAGTCGCACCACTAACTATATCTACTTCACTAATTTGATCTTGTTCATTAATTAAATCATTTAAATAATTATTGTTATTAATTTCCAGCCAATAACTTTCGTTTTGGTTCAAAATATCAATCTTCGTTATTTTGTCATTTTGAAAAATTATTTTAGCTTCAATTAATCCTCCAAACCCCTTAGTGGTAACATGATAAATAGTATTATCATTTATTTGATTAATATCTAAAATAGTAACACGATCATCACCTTCTTCTTTTGGTTGAATTGCATATGCAGTATAAAAACTAATACTTAGACCAATTAATAAAATAAGTGAAAAAGGTAATAAAGCCTTTCGTAAATCAAAACGAACTGCCGCTCCAAGACGATCAATTATTATTACTAACATATTCATTGTTAAAATAGCAGTTAAAACTCCTTCTGGATAAGAAGTTAAAAAGCGAAAAATGACCGTTAATATTCCTAATCCTAAACCATAATATACTTGTCCAATCTTACTAATCGGACTAGTAACTGGATCAGTAGCCATAAATACTGCCCCAAACATTAATCCACCACTTAAAATATGCATCAATGGATACCACCAACCCATATCGTTATAAAGTCCAATAATAAGTGTCATCACAAATACTGTTGAAATATAAATAACAGGAATTTGCCATTTTATTACTTTAGTCAAAATTAAGTAAATTAGAGCGATTAAAATTAATAATTTACTAGTTTCTCCAATCGCACCAGGAATAAATCCTAGGAAATAATTCCACCAAGAACCAAATTCATTAATAATGGTATCATATGTACCAATATGATTAAGATTACTTAAATGAGTAAGTGGTGTTGCACTAGAAACGGTGTCAATTTCACCTAAATTTAAATAACCGCCACGACTAGCAATTAAAGCCCCATAAGAAGAGGTTACAAATAACGCTCCAATTAAAGCCGGATTAAATATATTATGACCAAAACCACCAAATAACATTTTACCAATAATAGTTGCAATAATACTACCAAATACTACTGCCCATAACGGGGTATTAATTGGTAAAACTAATACTAAAAATAATCCTGGAAAAACAGCATAAGAATGTTTGAAATATTCCTTAAATTGTTTCTTTTGTTTTTTTAAAATAAACCAAATGAATAACCCTTCGATTAAAACAGAAGTAAATACTGATAATAATATCATAATTAAAGGACGTAATGCTTGATAAAAAGTAGCACTGCCAGTTTGATATAACATAATTCCATTTTTATATATAGAAAATATAATAATCGGAATTAAAGCAATTAATAGTCGTTTCATAATTTTAGAAGTAGTATCTTGATCTTTAATATGAGGTCCTTTTTCAATCATAAATTCCATTTTAATGCCTCCTAATTTCCTTCTTCGCTTCTTTTACTGCACCCCTAACATCTATTTTAGATGGACACACATATGAACATAAACCACATTCAATACAACGTTCAGGATGTAAATGTTTTAATTTATTATAATCATTTTTATATTCCCTAATTAAAGCTGGTGATAAATCAGCAGGACAAACAGCATCACAGCGCCCACAACGTAAACAAGTTATGTCATCATCTGGTACTTCAGCTGGCAATACTAAAACACCACTTAAATTCTTTGTTACAATTAATTCATCTGTATCTAAACAAGTTCCCATCATGGGGCCTCCAGCAATAAGCCTTACTTGATCAGCCTTTTTATAACCACCAATTTCATTAATTACTTCATTAATTGATGTTCCAATTTTAATTAAAACATTTTGCGGTTTTTTTAACTTTTCGCCTGTTATAGTAACAATCCTTCTACTAATAGGCGTATGTTTTTTAAGTGCTCTATAGATAGCATAAATGGTCGAGATATTATTAACCACTATTTCTTTTTCACTAGGTAATTTATCATATTTTACATCTAATATCTTTTTTATTAAATGTTTTTCCCAACCCATTGGATAAATATTATCAACTAAAACAAGGGAAATATTAGGATAAGTCCCCAAAAACAATTCAAACCGTTCTTTTAACTCACTATTTCCTTCTTTAATAGCAATAATACCTTTATCCATTTTATTAATTTCCATAATGGCATCAATTGCTTCTAATATTTCTTCCGTTTTTAATTTAGCTATCATAAAATCAGCAGTAAGATATGGTTCACATTCAACTGCATTAATAATAATAGTATTTAATTTATTTTTATATTTTAAATAAGTAGGAAAATCACTACCACCCATTCCCGTTACTGCACAATCTTTTAAAAGATCAATAAACTTTTCTTTCGAATATGAAGTTATACTTTCCTTAACACCATTAAATTCTGCTTGTTTTTCTTTAAAATCATTTTTAATAAGAACACATTTAACATATTGACCATTTAGATATAATTTTTCTTCAATCCCAATTACTTCACCACTAACACTAGCATGAATTGGCAATTCAATATTATCATTACGTTTACCAATGACACTACCCTTTAAAACCTTATCACCAACTGATACTAAACATTTACAATCGAAATTAGAGTGATTAACAAGGGGTATATATACTATTTCTGGATCTTTATATTCAATTATATTATCACTAATAGACATTTTTTTATTACTTATTACTTTAACACCACTTAGCATTTTATTTCCTCCTATTATCATGATACCATTTTTTTAATTAAAAAAAAAGAGTATAGATTTAGTTTTCATCAAAATAACTAGTTTAAACTATTATTTTATAAAACGATAAAGGTACTCTATCATTACATATTTTCCACATTATAATATATTTTTTGCACATCTTCAATATCTTCTAACAATTGTATTAATTTTTTGAAAGCGATTAAATCATCATTATTTAATTTTACTTTTTGTTGAGGAATCATGGCAATTTCATCAATTGTAAATATAATATCATTTTTATAATTAATAATCGCATTTTTAATGCGATGTATATCAGTAGGATCACCATATAAAACAATATTATCATCTTCTATTTCAATATCTTTTATATCTATTTCATTATCAATTAAAATATTTAAAACCTCTTCTTCCGTTAAACCAGTAAATTCTAAAATACAATAATTATCATATAAATAAGAAACACTACCACTATTACCTAATTTTGCTTTTGCTTTAGAAAAAACACCACGGATATAACTAATTGTACGATTAACATTATCAGTTAAACAATCAACAATAATAGTTGCACCACCAGGCCCGAACCCTTCATAACGCAATGTATCATAATTTTCTTGTACACCACTATTAACCTTATCAATAGCTCTTTTTATAATATCATTAGGAACTTGATCATTTTTAGCTTTTTCAAGTAAACGTTTTAAATTTTGATTACTTTCCGGGTAAATTCCGCCATTTTTAGCTGTTATATATATGTCTTTTGCATATATTGAATATAATTTTGATTTAGCAGCACCGGTTTTAGCAATTGATGCTTTTCTTACTTCATAAGCCCTTCCCATTTAGTCACCTTCTTTTATTAATCCGTATCTTTTTCTTCTAGTTCAACTAATACTTCTCTTGGTTTAGATCCATTAACTGGTCCAATTATTCCTCTTTCTTCTAATAAATCAACAATTCTCGCTGCTCTGTTATAACCAATACGATATTTACGTTGAATTAAAGACGCACTTGCTTTTCCTTGCTTAATTATAAATTCAACCACATCAGAATATAACGGGTCTTCCTCTTCTTCTTCATGATTTTCATTATAATTTATTTTATTATCAAGAACAGTTAATTTTTCATCATATTTTGCTTTTTGTTGTTTAATGGTCCAATTAACAACTCTTTTTACTTCTTCTTCGGTTATTAATGAACCTTGTAATCTAATTGGAACATTTTCTCCCATTGGTAGAAATAACATATCCCCTTTACCAAGTAATTTTTCTGCTCCACTCATATCAAGAATAGTTCTTGAATCAATACTACTACTTACAGCAAATGAAATTCGAGACGGAATATTTGCCTTTAATAAACCAGTAATAACATCAGTTGATGGTCTTTGGGTTGCGACAATTAAATGAATACCTGCTGCTCTAGCCATTTGAGTAATACGCATAATTGAATCTTCTACTTCTTTGGAAGCCACTAACATTAAATCTGCTAATTCATCTATAATAACAACAATATAAGGTAGTTTACTTAATTTTTCATCATCATTTAATTGTTTATTTTTATTTTCGATGTATTGATTATAACCAGCAATACTCTTTGTTTCCGTTTCATTAAACATTTCATAACGTTGATCCATTTCTGAAACAATTTTCATTAACGCAATGGCAGCTTTCTTTGGATCATTTACTACTGGCGCAAGTAAATGGGGGATGCAATTATAAACACTTAATTCTACTTTTTTTGGATCGATTAATACTAATTTTACTTCATCTGGTTTTGAACGCATTAAAATTGATACAATCATTGAATTAATACATACTGATTTCCCACTACCAGTTGCACCAGCTACTAATAAATGAGGCATTTTATTAATTTCTGCATATATTGGTTTACCCATAATATCGATTCCTAAAGCCGTTAATAATTTATTATTATCTAAACTATTAGGAATTAAACTCATAACCTCTCTTAAAGAAACCATCGTATTAACACGATTAGGAATTTCAATACCAATTGTATTCTTTCCTGGAATTGGTGCTTGTACCCTAACTGTTTTAGCCGCTAAAGCTAACGCTAATTCTCGATTTATATTTAATACTTTATTTACTTTAGTTCCCGCTTTTATTTCTAATTCATACTGAGTAACACTAGGGCCAACATGTACTTGTACAACTTTCCCAGCAATATCAAAATCATTTAATACTCGTTCAATTATTTCAATATTATTTTTTACTACGCCTTGGTTACTATTCTTTTTATCTTTATTTGGTAAATTTAGTAGCATAATAGAAGGCAATATATATTCATTAGGAATTTCTTCTTCATTGTCTAAACCTTTTTCATTATCAGTTACTTGTGTTAATTCATCAATATTAGAAATAACAATTTTATTATCTTTTTCATATTCTTCATCTGCTTTATCAATTGCTGTTTTATCTACTTTTTCCCGTTTAATTAATTTCCTAATTTTCTTAACTACCCATTTAATTTGTTCCGAAATTGGAATGTTAGTTAATAACACAATACTAAATATAATAAGGGCGAATACAATAATTATCGCTCCATTAGCAAATAATTTATCAAAACTAACTGCTAATAAAGCACCAACCATCCCACCACCAGCATCAACAATTGTATAATTATCTTGAAATGCTAATAATAATTGGTTAACTGTTTCTCTTAAAGTATTAAAATTAGAGCCATGTACTTTAATATAATTAATATGAGAAATAATTAAAATGGAAAAAAACATAATATATAAACCACATAAACGAGGTGAAAAAAAGTCAGGAGCTTCTCGATTTAAAATCATATAAATACCAATTCCAAATACATATATTAAAATTGCCCAACACCAAGCACCAGCTATAAAAACAGCAAAACCATTAATTAGGTTCCCGATGGGTCCAAAGCGACCTAAACCAATAATAGCAATTAATACTAATAATAACCCAATTAATTCAACATGATATCCCGTTTTTTTATCTTTTTCTTTTTTTTCTTTTTTCTTTGCCATTTTACCACCTCATAATTTATTATAACATATATAATTTTATCCAAATAAAGCTTTATTCTATCCAATCACCAGCGGCCTTTAATTCTTTTATTTTATTTTCCCTACCAGTTGCCGATTTATCAAAAAAATAAGTCTTTTTATATTTATCAGCTATAAAATAATAATAACTATGATCAACTGGATTTGCTACTGCATTTATAGAAGCTTCACTTGAAATAGATATTGGTCCTATAGGTAATTTGCCCGCCATACTAGATAAATAAGTATTATATGGATTATCAATTGTTGTAGGGACATTCCCCGGTTTGCATAAATCTACTTTACCAGCATAGCAAGCTGTAACACAACTACCTAAAGACCAATTGTTGTTTAATCTATTATAAAATACTCCCGCAATCTTTGGTCTATCAACATCATTAACACCTTCACTTTCAACAATACTAGCAAAAGTGATAAATTCATGTATCGTAAAATTACTTTGTTCAATTTTTTTTCTATATTTAGATAAAATTTTATCCATTTGTTTTAACATAGTAGTAAATATTTGTTTAACCGAAACATCCTCGTTAGAAAAACGATAAGTATTAGGCGCTAAATAGCCTTCTAAAGGATAATGAAGTTCTTTGTTTTTAATATCTTCAGTTAAAAACCAATACTCATTAATTAATGTATCAATATATTCGTCATCCTCTAATAACACAAAAACATCTGCTTCTTCATTATTAGTATTATTAGCAATCACTTTAGCAATATCACGCATATTAATACCCTCTCGAAACAAAAGGTCAATTTCTTCGCCAGTTAAACCTGTTCCTTTAACAAGTAATTCAATAATTTTTTTAGTACCCATATTTTGTTTTATATCATAAACACCATGTTTTAAATTATTAATTCTATTTAATTTTAAATATACTTTAAAAAAGAATTTACTTCTAATTACTTTATTTTTTATTAATATATCAGCAATTTTATCACCACTAACTGATTTCGGAATTTGTACTTTAACAACCTCATCATTTTTACTAACAGGTGATAATTGATATTGATAATAACTAAAACCTAATAATAAAATCGAAATAAATAAAAGGACCAAACTAATAATTAATTTAAATTGTCGTTTCATATGAACCTCACTATCTATTTATAAATTAATTATATCATGTAAACCAGTGATTAACAATGAAAATCGTATCAATATAGATACGATTTTATCACCTTAATGATATATATTGTCACGTAATTTTATTAATACTTTTTGTTCCTGTCTTGAAACTTGAACTTGAGTCATACCCATTAATTTAGCAGTTTCCATTTGCGTTTTATCTTCTAAATAACGAATCTTAAATAATTCCTTTTCAACAGGTGATAAGTTATTTAACTCTTCTTTTAAACTAATTAAAGTTAATTTGTCAATTTTGGTATTATTACCAACTACATCATGAAGAGTTATTTCTTTTCCATCTTCATATATTGGTTCATCTGAACTTTTAATATATATATTAACTTGTAAGGCAGCAATAATTTTTTCTTCCGGTATTTCTAAATAATTAGCTAATTCAGCAGTAGTTGGATAACGTTTTATTTTTTGACTAATAACATTACGTGCTTTTTCAATTTTAGCATAAAGATAAATCAAATCACGGCTTACCTTTATGCCATGATTTTCACGAATATATTTTTTCATTTCCCCTACTATATAAGGATAAGCATACGTAGAAAACTTACTACCCCAATTTTTATTATAATTATTATATGCTTTAATTATACCGATTGTACCAACTTGATATAAATCTTCTTTTATATCATAACGATTAAATTGATTAGCTAGATCATGAATCAAATTACTATTTGCCATAACTAGTTGATTCAATTCTTCTTGATTAGTAGTATTAATTATATCAATCATAAATTTATCACATTAATCGCCCCTAATTCATCACTAGTTTCAAACATATAATCTAACATATTTGTATTAGTAATTCTAGTTTTAACTAACTCATTAGAGATACCACAAACTAAGGCGCGTCCTTTCTTTTGTTCTAATAATTTATTATATTTTATTAACAAATTAATTCCATCAAGATCGATATAATTAAGTTTTTCAATATTAAACACAACGAAGCAAACGTTATTAGAACCAATTATATCATCTAAAAGTATTCTTAAATTGTCACAAGTGTCATCACTTAATATTCCTTCCAAACGAACAAATAAAATACCTTTGCGAAATTCAGTGTTGAATGTTAACATGCAATTATTCCTCCTTGGCACATATTAAAACACTAATTAAAAAACGAATAAATAGATTCGACAAAACTAGAACATTTAAACGAACGACAAACCCTTATTATTTTCGATACTTATAAATAATTTTTATTATAATAACGACAATAATAATAATTAAAAACCATTTAAAAAGGGGATTTACCTTGGCTTTAGTTGAAATTAAATTTACCTTTTTCGAATTATCATTTGTTTTTTCTTTTGGTAAATCATTGTTATTATTTGTTTTTTGGTCTTCAAAATTAACCGGACAAACGCCGATCTCTTCTTCTTCTATGATTGTTTCGTTTTTGGTTGCTTTATTTTTGTTTTCTTTTAATTTAAAATCTGTTTTTATTTCCGGTTCTAATGATTCAACTAAATCTGGTTCTTTTGATTTAATTTCCTCGTCTAAGTTTAATTCAATTAATCGATATAAGTAATAATCCTGATAATTTTCTTCATCTTTTATATAATCACCATTCACTTCTAAATAGAATCCATCTAAATAATCTTTATTAATATTAAAATAACGATATTTTATATCTTTATATCTTTTTTCAACTGCCATAATCATTTGTCGATAATATGTGGCATTTAAAAAGTCATCAGTATAAACCCAATCTTGATAAACAGGATTGATAATCCAGTCTTGATCAGGAATAATTAAATATCTTTCGGGATTTAAATATGATAAAGAAACTACATAAGAAACAAATTGATAATAAATATTATTTATTATATCAGGTGTTTCCGTCATATAAAGATTAAACTTTTTCGGACTAGTTGTATGATCATACATATATAATTCAATTTTTATTTTATTAATACTATAATAATCACCTAAATCAATTATAATTTTTCCTCCATTATTAACATAAGCATTATTTTCATTAATAACACCATTAGTAACATAATGATGAAAATCATTACTACAATTAAAACATTCCATCTCATAATCATATAATTCGTTATCAATAAAAATATTTAATTCAGAAATATTAAAGGATAAAAAACCACCCTTAAAATCATTAAATATGATATATCGAATTGGTTTTAATTCACGATATTTATTAACCGTTCTTTTTTCGATCAAACGATCTGGATGAGTAGTAGGATTATTTTCATGATCCCAATTACTCCATTCTGTTTCAATATAATCATCTTGATTAAGATAAGGATAACTACTTGAATTTAATCCTTTTAAATAATATTCATCACTATATACATATTCTTCTAAATACCAACGATAACGTCTTTCTGTTTTTATTAATTCATATTTTTCATCACTTATTTTTTCAATTTGCCAAAACGGCTCATTATGATTATCGTTTGCATAAACATTAAAAGTACAAAAAAATAATACTAAGCTTAAAATAATTTTTTTCATTATTATTCCTCCTAGTATTATGTTCTTAATAAATGTTTGTTTTTCCTTCTTAATAAGTATTTTTACATAAAAAAAGCATTGGCAACGTCCTATTTTCGCGATTAACTATCGTCGGCGCTGAAGTGCTTAACTTCTGTGTTCGGGATGGGAACAGGTGTTTCCACTTCGCTATCGTCACCAATGCCATATATTTAGAAATAGTTCTTTCAAAACAAGATAATGTGTGTGCACAAATTAAATATATAAGAGTTAAATCCTCGATCTATTAGTACTAGTCAGCTCAACATATCACTATGCTTCCACCTCTAGCCTATCAACCAGATAGTCTTTCTGGGATCTTACTTCTTACGAATGGGAAAATTCATCTTGAAGCTAGCTTCCCGCTTAGATGCTTTCAGCGGTTATCTATTCCACACATAGCTACTCTGCACTGCCACTGGCGTGACAACAGATACACCATAGGTGTGTCCATCCCGGTCCTCTCGTACTAGGGATAGCCCTTCTCAATTTTCCTGCGCCCACGACGGATAGGGACCGAACTGTCTCACGACGTTCTGAACCCAGCTCGCGTGCCGCTTTAATGGGCGAACAGCCCAACCCTTGGAAGCGAATCCACCTCCAGGATGCGACGAGCCGACATCGAGGTGCCAAACACCACCGTCTATATGAACTATTGGGTGGTATAAGCCTGTTATCCCCGGGGTAACTTTTATCCGTTAATCGACGACCATTCCATTCTGAATCGCCTGGCCACTAAGCCCTGCTTTCGCACCTGCTTGACTTGTAAGTCTCGCAGTCAAGCTCCCTTATACCTTTACGCTCTATGAATGATTTCCAACCATTCTGAGGGAACCATTGGGCGCCTCCGTTACTGTTTGGGAGGCGACCGCCCCAGTCAAACTGCCTACCAGACACTGTCCTTGAACCAGGTAATGGTTCGAAGTTAGAAATTCAATACATTAAGGGTGGTATTCCAAGGATGGCTCCGTTAAGACTAGCGCCTTAACATCAAAGCCTCCCACCTATCCTCTACATAATATATCAAATTCCAATATCAAGCTACAGTAAAGCTCCACGGGGTCTTTCCGTCCTGTCGCGGGTAACCTGCATTTTCACAGGTATTAAGATTTCACCGAGTCTATAGTTGAGACAGTTCCCAGATCATTACACCTTTCGTGCGGGTCAGAACTTACCTGACAAGGAATTTCGCTACCTTAGGACTGTTATAGTTACAGCCGCCGTTCACTGGGGCTTCAGTTTGAACCTTCGTAATAATGAATCACTCCATACACTAAGCTCGCTCTTTAACCTTCCAGCACTGGGCAGGTGTCAGCCCCTATACATCGTCTTGCGACTTAGCAGAGACCTGTGTTTTTGCTAAACAGTTGCCTGGGACTTTTCACTGCGGGTCTATCGCTAGACCACCCCTTCTCCCGAAGTTACGGGGTTATTTTGCCGAGTTCCTTAACTATAGTTCTCTCGCTCACCTTAGGATACTCTCCTTGACTACCTGTGTCGGTTCTCGGTACAGGCACCTATATAATTAACCATAGAAACTTTTCTTGGAAGCTTGGCGTCAGAAGATTTAAGAAACCGAAATTTCTGTCATCATCACACTTCAGTCTTATGATATACGGATTTGCCAATATATCAACCTTTGTGCTTGAACCTAAATCCAATAATAGGCTCTTCCTAGCCTTCTTCGTCATTCCATCTGTTATATAGGTGGTACAGGAATATC
>Ga0334901_1001409_pt1 | contig 25497 bp, 15 predicted proteins | sample GraSluR3_MG_3_FD_207216 | JGI IMG/M metagenome (GOLD analysis project Ga0334901, IMG submission 207216) | Sludge microbial communities from methane-producing bioreactor in Wageningen University, Netherlands - Granular Sludge_15_08-R3 | ecosystem: Engineered > Bioreactor > Anaerobic >... | reverse complement strand
TGGATCATATCACGGGTAAATTTCTTTTCCTTTATTGAAAGGTCTTTCGCAACTTTTTCTGTCTTTTGCCATAATTTTACTTGCAAGTTATGCAGGAAATTGTTTGATGTCTCCATACTTAAGGGCTCCTTTTGTGTTGTTTTTGATGAAACCAAACTATAAAAGGGGCTCTTTTTTTCAAGAATTTTATGGGCATTTTGACAACTTTTTTCATTACTCTTCAACAACTTATAACAACCACTGAAACAAATTCCGGATGGATGCCTCATTTCTTATCTGTACCTCTATCAGGAGTGGTTACGAAGGTTCAATTCTATCGGATGGGTGTTCAGATAATACTGTTCTGTCAGGTATAGTTTCTGATATTTCCGGATGTAGTGGTTCAAGAGTGTTATCGGTACAATCAGGGGTAACTGCTCTTTCTTATATCTATCGATGAGTTCGAGTAATTCACTCTTTTCGTCAGAGGTCAGATCTTTCTTAAAATAGCCCAGTATATGATGCATCACATTCTGGTGTTTACTTCTGGTGGCTCTTTTTTTAGTGCTCTCCATCAGAAGTGTGATATACTCATTGAGAATATCCTTTAATGGTTTTTGAGAGGCATCAGCGACCAGTTTACCCATCTGGCGGTAGTGCTCGGGACTGTGAGCCATAATGAGCAATTTATGTCTGGTATGGAATTTGACCAGATCTCCGAGTCGGGGTTTATCATTCATCATCTTCTGCCAGCGATTCATAATGAATATTCTTTCGATAAAATTTTCTCTCAGCAACGGGTCATTTAATCTTCCCTCTTCTTCGACCGGAATGAGAGGGAAGTTGTTCATAAAATGTCTGGCGAAGATTCCAATCCCATTCTTTCTTGCTGGTCCCCCCTTCTCGGGATAGACTTTCACTCTTTCCATACCGCTACTTGGTGATTTACTCTTGAAAACGAAACCGGAAAGGTTTTCTATTTCCAATTCCTTTACTCTCTTACGAGAATAGGAGAGCATTCGTTCTGTATGGTCTATGCCACTATTGGTAGTGACGAGTTTCGGATTATCAGGATCGCCGACCAGCCGCATTGCTTCCCTGGGGATCGGCAGTCCGGATTCAACTTCCGGGCAGACCGATACATAATCGATATAGGGACCGAGAGTTTCTACCAGATATCCGTCATATTTATGCTGGCCGCTATAACGGACTTTCTCTCCTAACAGGCAGGAGCTAATCCCGAGTCTTATCTTTTCTTTCATCATAATATCTCCTTATCTAAAAAGGTATGATGAGAATAAAGGGGTTGTTTTGGCAAGGAGTAATTCTTTTGTAGCAGATTTAGGAGAATAGTAGAAGAGAGTATGATAGCGAACAACATTTCAAGAATGAAAGGGAGAAGCCAGAAAACGGAGAGGATTAGCTGCTCTTTTTTATTGACTGGAAAAGGGGAGGCCATAATTTAAAAAAAAAATCGAAGGGATGGGTAAATGAAGAGAAAGAAAAAAAAAGAACCTGTAGTTGTTAAGAGGGATATTCTGGAACCGTTATTAACTAATCGATATCGACATCTGATCTTTATAGGCTTGATCCTGATCCTTCTCTCTATATTCTTCTTCCGTATGGGCTACCTTGGCTATATACCAAAGGCCGGTGATAATCTTCAGTGGCGTGGTGCAGCCCAGGTCCAGATTGAATATAATGAGGAGCATTCCGATCTGGCATTATGGAACAGTAACCTCTTCTCCGGCATGCCGGGCTATCTGATCAGTTATCCTGCCAGATTCCCCTTTATCAAGAATATAATCGATTTCATCACCGATAACATTATCGGCTGGCAGGTATTCTATATGTTTCTGGCAGGGCTGGGGATGTATATTCTGATGCTCTCTCTCGGATTCAAGCCGATCCAGGCCTTTATCTCTGGTATGGCTTTCGCCCTTTCCTGCCATTTTATTGGATTGATAGAGATAGGTCATTATACAAAATACAGAGCAATTGTCTATATACCCTGGATATTCTGGGGTATTCACTACCTCTATCAGCAGCGAAACATTCTCGGTATGGGTTTGACGGCGATGTTTCTTATCCTGCAATTGAGGGAGAATCATATTCAGATAACCTATTACACGATGATAATGATCATAATCTATCTGATCTTCAGTTTCTTCTGGCATCTGAAGAAATTCCGCACGAAAGAGTTCCTGACTGCTACTCTTCTCTTTCTTATTACTCTTGTCATAATCGGTTGCGCTGTTGCGCAACCATATCTCAGTGTCTGGGAATATGGGCAATACACCATAAGAGGTGGTGATAGCGGTTTAGCTGCTGATTATGCTACCGGCTGGTCTTTTCACCCGTTAGAAATGCTCTCTTTTATCATACCAGATTTCTTCGGAGGGATAGCTCCATACTACTGGGGCTGGATGCCTTTTACCCAGACCTATATGTATATGGGAATTATCGTTTTTATTCTAGGTCTCCTGGCTATTTTTCACTGGAAATCGAGAATGGTAAAGATGTTGACTGCCGTCTCTATTGTCAGTCTCTTCTTTGCTTTTGGCAAGCATATTCCCTTTCTTTCTAATCTCCTTCTCTCCTATCTCCCATACTACAATAAATTCCGGGTTCCGGCAATGACCCTTGTCCTGCTCCAGTTCAGCATGGCAATTATGGCGGGATACGGCCTGAGAATGATTATAGACAGGTACCGGGATAATGACCTGAAGTTTCAAATACTGATCAAGAAACTCTTCTTCATCTCGGGTATTACTCTCATTCTATTTATTATTCTCAGTGCGGCAGGATTCTGGTCTCTTTTACCCTTCGAGCATACAACCGATGCCGGCCGTTACGAACCGAATCAGCTCGCTTATCTGTCTGAGATGCGAATGAATCTATTCGAAGAGAGTGGAGTCATCTCTTTCTCTCTGATTTTCGTCTTTTTCCTGCTGACTTATCTGCTTATAAAGAGAAAAGGAATCACTCCTTACGTTTACATGACATTGATAGCTATATTGATCATTGGAGATCTGATGCTTATCAACCATAGGCGACATCTCAATAATCTGATTCCGAAGAGTGAGTTTCAGGCTGAATTTCAGGAGACAGAAGCCGACAGGTTCCTGCAGGAAGATGAAGAAGTTTTCCGTATCTTCCCGATTGTTGGAGAATTCGGTCAGAGCAGATGGGCTTACTATCATCAGACCATAGGTGGTTATCATGGTGCCAAGTTACAAAGATATCAAGATATAATAGATCATTCGCTTCATGCCGAACTCCAGTACAGGGTGCCAATCAACTGGAACGTAGTCAACATGCTCAATGTCAAGTATCTTGTCTCTCCTGTGCAACTCCCTTTCGAAAACGTAAGTTACACTATTTACGACAGGGATAGAAGGGTTACGATCTATGAGAATCTGGATTATCTGCCGAGAGCCTGGTTTGTCGAGAGCATCGAACATTATGATGATTCAGAGCAGATATTACGTCGGCTTAATCATCCCGAGTTCGATCCTGCCAGGTCAGCGATAGTTGAGAGTGCAATCAGTGGAGTAGGTGCTCCCGAAGAGAGTAGAGTAGAGCTTTTAGATTATGGCCTGCATAATCTCCGCTTTGCAGTAGAGACAGATACCACCAGTATGCTGGTGGTAAGTGAAATATATTATCCTGCCGGATGGAATGCCTATCTTAACGGGGATAGAGTCGATATACATCCCGTGAACTATATACTCAGAGGGTTAGTTATTCCAGCAGGAGAACATAGCCTGGAGATGAGATTCGAACCGAAGAGTTACAGGATTAGCGTAATTCTAAGCCTGATCGGCCTGTTAACGACAGTAATCCTAACTATAGTCGGGCTGGTTTTCTATATCAGGAAAAACTACCGTGGTGAGACGGTATATGTCCTTAAAACTGAATGAGTTAGACGCAATAATGGAAAAAGAGTCTGGAACAGCACTGAAGCCCGGGCTCTATGTAATAGCTACCGACATAGGTAATCCGGCCGACATAACACTAAGAGCTTTGGCGGTTCTGCAGAGTGTGGATTTCGTTATCTGTGAGGAGCGGAAAGTAGGTGCAGCGTTTCTGAAGCGTTACGGGTTCAAGAAACCACTGGAATTACTAAACGAGCATAACGAAAAAGAGCAGAGTAACCGGCTTCTGGCAAGATTGATGAATGAAGAGGTAAGAGCAGCCCTGATAAGTGATTGCGGGACTCCGCTCTTTGCTGATCCGGGCAGCAAGCTTGTCCGGCTCTGCCATAAAAAGCAAATTCCTGTGATCCCGATACCTGGAGCTTCATCACTCATGGCTGCTCTGATGGGAGCCGGAAGAAGCGAGGAGGGTTTTCTTTATTACGGCTTCCTTCCTGCCGGAAGAGAAGAACGGATCAAAGCCCTCAAAGATCTGAAGAACAGAACTGAGATCGATATAGTTTTTTTAGAAGCACCTTACAGGCTGAAGCCATTGCTCAGAGATCTTAAAATGATCCTGGGTCCGGAGAGAGAGGGTATCATAGCTTACAAACTTACCCAGCCGGAGGAGAGAATGATTTTCGGTAAGCTCAGGCAGTTACAGGAGGAGGCAGAAATTCTTCCCAAAGGTGAGTTTGTCTTCATTCTTCGCTCTACTGATATCTGACCGTTATGGGTAATTCACTTCAGAACGAGGTTCGCTATCTCAAAGGGGTAGGCCTGCAGAAAGCACATCTTCTCAGCAGGTTAAATATTCTGACGATAGAGGACCTTCTGTTCCATCTTCCCCGTTTCTATATCGAAAAGGAACAGTGCTACAAGATTGCCGATATGGAGATCGATAAAGCTTACAGGGTAATGCTCAGGGTAAAAGATATTAAACCGATGTTCATCAGAGGCGGGAAAAAACAGCTCAGGGTTACCTTTACTGACGGAGAGAAAGACCTGCTCGGTGTCTGGTTCAACTATCAATGGTGGCAGACTGCCGGACTGAAACCGGGAGTTACAGTTATTGTGGACGGCACATTGAAAGAGTACCGTAACAAGCCACAGTTCGTTCATCCCGGAATCGAGATAATCGATACCGAAGTCGAGGGGGGAGAGCTTCCACGAATCAGTGAGAAAGATTGGTCGGGCCGTGAATTGTTACCAATCTATCCAGCTGTAGCTGGCCTGACCCAGAACAATCTCCGTAAAATGATCAACCAGGCTTTTCAGGATTATCAGGAGGCAATCAGAGAAACTATTCCAGGCTATATTCTCAAGAGGTATAACCTGCCCGGCTTGAAAGAGAGTGTTGCCGCCATTCATTATCCCGAGACGAAAGAGCAGGCAGAGTCTGGACGTAGAAGGCTGGTTTTCGAAGAACTCTTTTATCATCAGATGATGCTGGCAAGAGTTTACAGAAAACATAAGAGGGAAGAGAAAGGAATACAGTTCATTGTAAGAAAAGCCAATACAACCCGGTTGAAAAACTCTCTTCCTTTCGTTCTGACCGGAGCACAGAAACGAGTGCTGAGAGAAATTGTCGCCGATATGGAGAGTGAGCAGCGGATGAACAGGCTTTTACAGGGAGATGTAGGTTCGGGAAAGACGATTATTGCCCTCTTCGCCATGCTGCTGGCTATAGAGAACAACTATCAGGCTGTAATGCTCGTTCCGACAGAGATACTGGCCAGACAGCATTATGAGAGTATCTCCCGGCTACTGGCCAGTCAGCCGGAGATCAATATCAGTCTCTTACTCGGTGGTAACAGGAAGGGGACGCGGGAAAGGCTTGAAGAGATAACTTCCGGTAAAGCGAACCTGATTATCGGTACCCATGCCCTGCTCGAAGACAGGGTTGTTTTGAGAAGAGCCGGCCTGGTAGTAATAGACGAGCAGCAGCGGTTCGGTGTTCAGCAGAGAGCAACCTTACCCGCAAAAAGTGGTTACCCTGATATCCTCTATCTATCGGCAACACCCATTCCCCGTTCACTGGCACTCACTCTATACGGTGACCTGGACATATCTATCCTCGATGAACTGCCACCCAACCGCAAGCCGGTAAAGACAGTAGAAAGACCGTCAACCAGAAGAAAGGAGATATATCATAAGCTTATCACACTGCTCGACAAAGGAAGACAGGTTTATATAGTCTCACCCCTTATCTCCGAGACAGAAAAGCTCGACCTTCTCGACGCTGAACGGCTTTATCTCTCCCTCCAGGAAGGGCCCCTGGCCCGTTACTCGATCGAATTGATTCACAGCCGTATGAAACCATCCGATAAGGAATCCATAATGAAACGATTCCAGGCGAATAAGATCAATATCCTCGTCTCTACAACCGTGATCGAGGTCGGAGTGGATGTTCCAAACGCTTCGGTAATGATAATCGAACATGCAGAGAGATTCGGCCTCAGCCAGTTACACCAGCTCCGAGGCAGGGTGGGAAGAGGAACCGAAGAGTCCTTCTGCTTCCTGATCCATTACAACCAGCTCTCTCATACTGCCCGGGAAAGACTTAAAATTATGACAGAAACTAACGATGGCTTTCTCATTGCTGAGAAAGATCTTGAACTGCGAGGGCCGGGAGATTTCTTCGGTACCAATCAATCTGGAATACCACTCTTCCGTTTTACCGATCTGAAGCGAGATCTTAATCTGCTGCAAGAAGCGAGAAATGAAGCCCGTGACATTGTTCTGAAAGATCACAACTTTACCCAACAGGAGAATCGAGAGATAAGGGAACGCTACAACCAGGCATATCGGACGAAAGAGGGTCTATTTTCCTATTAACAGGACACTTATAACCCATAACCATTCGTTTTTTCAATAAGATAACACTTGACAAACTAGCAAAGTTAATAAAAATGACTCAATAATGAAGGCAAGTGATAACGGATTCGTATTTAGATATTATTAGCAGAGGGAGTTGATTATAACAATTCAGAGACACTGTTCCCCGTGTCGAGAACCGTCTATCAACAGAAGTAGTAAAAAAATTGAATAAGGAGGAATAATGTTAGATATACAGATTTTCAGAACAGAAGAGGAGATGAAGAAGCATATCAGCCGTGAAGATTACATCGAGTTTCTACACAAGCATCTTGACCGTTTTCGTGACGATAGAGAGGCGATAAACAAGTCGATAAATTATGCCTTCTCAGATGCAGAAGGGAAGGGAGGTTTCCTTGTAGCGGCATATTATGAAGGGAAACTGGTTGGAGCACTTGTAATGAATAATACCGGTATGAAGGATTTCATACCGGAGAATATACTCGTCTATGTAGCTGTAGATGCAGCATATAGAGGCAAGGGTTTCGGTAAGCAGATAATCAGAAAGGCTGCTGAGAACTGTCAGGGTGACATAGCGCTCCACGTCGAGTATGACAATCCGGCCAAGCGGCTTTATGAACGGCTCGGATTTGAATCGAAATATGCAGAAATGCGCTATAAAAAGGATTAGACGAGATGGCAAGCCTCAATATAGATAGAAAAATCATTCTCGATAATATCAGGAAGCTGAACGAACTGCTCGGTAAATACGATATTCAGTGGTCAATCATAATGAAGGTCTTGAGCGGTGACCGCAAGGTCCTTGAAGCTATTCTGCACAGTGAGGAGTTACAGAATATCCATTCGATAGGAGATTCACATCTCTCCTGCCTGAAGAAGATCAAGCAGATCAAGCCTGATGCCGTGACACTATATATCAAACCCCCGGCTATGGATCAGGTCAAGAATGTCATCAGTTATGCTGACATCTCACTCAACAGCAGTATCAAAACGATAGATGCCCTGAATAAAGAAGCAAAAAAACAGGGTAAAATTCACAAGACCATCGTTATGATCGAACTGGGAGAGTTGCGTGAAGGAGTAGTCCGTGAACAGATCCTCGATTTTTACAAGAAGGTCTTCAAGCTCTCCAACATCGAAGTTATCGGGATAGGCGCTAATCTCGGCTGTATGTACGGTATTGAACCGACATTCGATAAACTGATCCAGCTCTGCCTCTATAAGAAAATCATCGAACTGACTTTCAAGAAAAAGATTGAACTCGTCTCCGGAGGCTCTTCTATCACTCTTCCACTCGTCGGCAAGGGCAAAAGGCCAAAAGAGGTTAATCATTTCCGCATCGGTGAAGCAGTCTTCTTCGGCACCTCACCCTTCAATAATAAGAGATTCCGCAGTCTCAGTACAAAGGGATTCGAATTCAAAGCCAATATTATCGAGATCGCTGAGAAGGATACTGTTCCAGACGGTAAAATCGGGGATGGGAACGTCGGTACCGTTGCCGATACTAACAGTGAACGGGATAAGGCTTACAGGGCGGTTGTTGATTTTGGTATTCTCGATGTCGATGTTAATGATCTCACCCCTTCAGATAAGAATATCAGTTTTGCCGGCACTACTTCTGACATGACCGTCTATGATGTTGGTGAGAATAAAGGTAGAGGCGGCAAGCAGAAATATCACGTGGGAGATCAACTCGTCTTCAAACCTAACTATATGGCAGTAGCACGTTTGATGAATACCCCCTTTATCGAGAAGAAGATTATCTGAGTTTTTATGGTAGGAGTAGCAAAGCAGAAACAAATCTGCTTTGCTACTCTGTTGATATACATTGCCGGCAGGCCAGAGAGTTTCAGCTTTCTGACTGCTATGCAACAAGTTAACCCCTCTTTCCTGTCAGGCTGGCACAGATTTCCCCGATAACGCTGAAGGTTACCGTCAGGATAAAGGCCGTTATCTCATGTAACTCTTTGTCACTGTAACCCGGCAGGATGAGATTCTCCTCTATCTCATTCATGATCTTTGTGATCAGCTCTTCCATTTTTTCCTCCTTTCAGACTTTATGTCAGATAATCTGATATATTCTCCATTCGATAATTACGGGAACAGGAGAGGCTCTGAGCCTCTCCGTTCCACTTTTCATTACCAGTCGTTTGTCAGATCTTCGTATTCAGAAACAGGTGGCAGCAGCCCCTGGTCGATAATTCCCTGAACGGAAGTCGGACAGCCGGCGATATCGAGAGCTTCCTTGTCCACAGTAGTCAGGTCTATAGACTCTGTCTCATCGGCAAAGGCGTATAGCAACCTGATAAAATGGGCGTAGTTAGTGTAGGCCGGGATCTGTTCGGCAGTGTAGTAGGGTATTCGCCTGACTGCATAAGCCTTGAGATCTTCCTTGAACGCTTCAGAACAATCGTTCCAGAGAGAAACGATGTTCTTTTTGATTTCTCCGAAGAGAATATTGTGCTCTGTCATGGTCGGCATGACGAAGATCCTGGCAACCGCAACTCTGCCCTTGTTCCAGGCCATGTGGACAAGATCATCGAGCTTGCCGCTGATGGTCTTGATTCCGTACTTATAACTGACTTTCATTATGAGTCTCCTCCTTCATTATTTTTTCTGAGAGGTGGGTAACCTGCTCACCAGGGGTCCCCTTCATGCCTGCGAATGTGAGGAGAGCAGCCGTTCCGGAACCGGTACTCTCAAAGTTACTCACCCCTCTAATATACTTGCATCACAAAATCGGCTCCGAGCTGAAAAAAAATAAAAAAAGTTATCTGTGCAGTCATATTCTTCAAATCCCCGAGCCGTCAGAACGGGGAAAACTATAAATTGTTTGACAGCATCGAGATATCATCTTTTTTTATACTGACATGTCTTGGCGAGCTCTGTTGAAGAGTGAAGAGGAGAAAATATGCAGGCGATTGTTACGGCCGATATCGTGAAATCGAGACAATTCTCCGCCGATGAGCGGCGACAGGTAAACGAACTGATCAAATCAGCTTTTAGCGAATGTTGTGACCTCTTTACCGATGCTGACGCTGATAGATTCTCCTTCAGTGTCGTCCAGGGGGATGAGTTTCAATTCCTCATCAATAATCCAGAATATGCGTATCAGTTCACCCTATTTTTCCGCCTCTCCCTCGCTCTAACCAGTCTTAAACCGGTCTTTCGTGCCGGTATAGGTATCGGTGATATAATCAACGAGGAGAATATTATCTACGAGATGGACGGCCCGGCCTTTCATAATTCCCGCTCTGCCCTCGAACTGACAAAAGAAAATCGCTTCAAGGAGAGGTTGACCATGATCCGAACCGGTTCGGATGAGCTCGATGACTGGTTAGAACTCATAACCCGGTATAACGATTTCATCGAAGCGAACTGGTCCGATAAACAGAAAGAGGCTATCTATTTACACAGAAAGTACGGCTCCTTTGAAAAGGCAGCCAGGCCCGCTAAGGTCTCTTCTCAAGCTCTCCATCAGAGAGTTAAGGATTCAGGCTGGAAAGAGGTTAGCTTCGGTTTATTCCGCTCCACCCGCCTGATAAAATCAATGCTTGGAGCTTGATTATGCCCGAATCAATGTTCAGACATTGATTTGAATGGTTGTGATCCAGCAAGAGGATAGAAAAATAGAGACAGAGGAGAGATAATATGTTCTGGCGGTTGATATTAGCACATGTAGTATCGGATTTTCTGCTGCAGACGAAGAGTGTAGTTGGTAACAAGCACAGGTTGAAGGCTAACCTGATCCATGGCTTGGTTTTACTGATCGTATCGACGGTTATCTTCATCGATATGCTCGATTTCAGAATCCTGCTTATGCTCTTTTCGATTTCGGTTGTCCATGGTCTAATCGACTATGGAAAGTCATATCTCGACCGGCTGACCGGCAACAGGTGGAACTGGCTGTTATTCCTGCTCGACCAGCTACTCCATATCGTTTCTATCTATCTCTTACTCACTCTCTTCTATCCTGGCCGTGGTGAGATAATCTCCAGGGAGTTTCTCCAGTTAACAGGGGAAGCTGGCTGGCTGAAAGGGATTGTCTTCTTTATCTTTATCACAGCAGGCGGTAGTTATTTTACCTCTTCGGTCTGCAAGCGGTTCACAGCCCGTCTCGACGATGATGATTCCCTGCAGAATGCCGGTCAGTATATTGGAGTTCTGGAGAGAATAGTCATAGCAGCAGCGATTCTGATAGGGCGTTTTGAACTGATTGGTTTTCTCATAGCCGCCAAATCGATCATCAGGCATAACAGCAAGAAAGATCGGAGTTTCAGCGAATATTTTCTCATCGGGACTCTAACCTCATTTCTCTGGGCTGGTCTCTTTACCTATCTCTATATACTCGTAAGATAAGCCCGGGTTTTTAAAAATTTCCTGAATCCGAAGTTTACAGAGCGGTAAAAGGGCTAAGAGGTAACGAAGTAACGGTAAGCTGTATGAAGCTGGAGTTTCCCACCCCTTATGAATCCCGTAGAGAGTAACAACCAGATTAATTGATTCGATTGTTTCAGTTCATTTTCTGGATGTTCCAATCCCGAACACATTTATGATTTCTTTAGATGCCAACAATCTGACCTTTATCTAAACAGGGCTGGCAAGCTCCAGCTTGCCAGAACCCCTTGCTTGACCCATATTGCTTGCTTATCCTCCTCTGGTTTTTAACTCCAGGATTCCAGGACTTAAGAGACGTAGGGACTGAGAGAGAGCAAAGCAAGCTATCGGGAGCAGAGCAGGTAGCTGTGGGAAGCTGGAGTTTCCCGGCCCCTGTTGAATTCCGTATCTACCTGGTGCTCATCTCTCCCTGCTCTTTCCCAAAATCTATTTGACATCTTAAACAGAAGAATCTAAGCATGTTCTATCTGAGTATTCCTCCTGGAGAGAGCAAGGGTAAACAGAGTGACGGGTGTGGTATCCTGCCAGCCGATAAATATCTTGACAAATAAATAATACTCTTTACGAAATCATTATAATATTTGTCTATATTCAGGAGAGATTGACTCCCCGATTATTCTGACAGAAGATCTTACCTGAAAAGGAAGGTTAAGATGTATAAGTTTGTATGTTTTTTTGTCTTTATTTCACTCGCATTAACGTTATATTCCGCGGCTGTGGATCAGTCCACGGCCCTGACAGTAGCCTATAACTGGTTGAACCATCATAACAACATCAGAGAAAGAGGGATCGAAATCACGCTCCAGGACTCCTATATTCACATGGTTGAAGGCCAGGCGATCTTCTACGTCTTCAACTTCGATCCGGAGGGTTTTGTAATCGTTGCTGCTGACGACGGTTCTAAACCGGTTCTCGGCTATAATTACACCGGCAGGAGCGCCCTGGGCGACTTTCCGCCCAATATGTATCCCTTCTTGACGATGTATGAGCAGAGTATCCTGCGGATATCAGAGGAGAATCTCTCCAATGCAGGAACGATCGGCCGCTGGACAGCCATTCTCAGTAACGATATACCACTGACCCGACATGACAGGTCAGTAGAGCCTCTACTAACCACGAAGTGGAATCAGAACAATCCCTGGAATATTCTCTGTCCTGAAGACCCGGAAGGACCCGGCGGGTATGTATATGCAGGCTGTGTCGCCGTGGCCATGGCCCAGGTAATGCGATACTGGTCTTATCCTGAACAGGGGGCAGGTTATCATTCTTATGAAGATGATAACTATGGTTTTTTAGAGGCCGATTTTGGTGCTACGACCTATAACTGGGGTGATATGCCCCATTTTGCCTCTACTCACTCTATCGCTGAACTTCTCTTTCAACTCGGGGTATCGGTGGAGATGATGTATGGGAATGATAGTTCGGGAGCATACCCGGAAGATGTCAGAGACCCGCTGGTCAATCATTTCGGATATGATTCCGGTGCTGAACTGGTTTTGAGATCTAACTATACGTCCGGGCAATGGATCAGCCTCCTCAAAGAACAGCTTGATGCCGGCTATCCCATGTTTTATGTTGGATATCCTTCTTTTGCACTAAGTGGACACGCTTTCAACTGTGATGGTTATGATGCAGATGACAACTTCCATTTCAATTGGGGCTGGAGTGGTTCCAATGACGGCTATTACTCGATTACCGGACATACCTACAACGTGGGACAACAAGCGATCATTAACCAGTATCCCGATATACCACTCTTTTTGAAAGCAACCCCTGATGATACTACTGTTGAACTCTCCTGGAGGTTTATGGATAACCGGAACAACCCACGTCAGAGAAACCTTCTCGGTTTTATCCTTTTCAGGGACGATGTACAGATCAACCCAACCCTGATTTCCGGAGACTCATTTATCGATACCGGACTCATCAATGGTGCCATGTATGGCTACCGGGTGGAAGCAGTTTATTCTTCCGGTAACCCGGATGTTTCCAACCTGGCTTTTGCCATGCCCCTCTATACGGGAGTAGAACCGGCCGGTAGTGGGTTAAGCATAAATCCTTACGAGATCGAGACCTTCGAGAACCTTTTCTGGATCTGGCTTAATCCCTCTGAATGGGATAGACATTTTATCCAGACGGCTGATATAGATGCTTCCCTAACAGAGACCTGGCATGAGGGATGGTTTCCTATCGGGCATATCAGCCACAAGTTCAAAGGGTCCTACAACGGCCAGTTCCATAGCATAGAAGGTCTCTACATAGCTCGTCAGGGGCAGGATGGCATTGGCCTGTTCGGTCATACCGACGGGGCAAATATCGCAAACCTGAAACTCATAGATACAGATATTACCGGGGGTAACAACGTAGGAGCCCTAACCGGTCAGGCCTCCAACGGCACGATAATCCGGTACTGTTCGGTTGACGCTGACGTTCAGGGTGAGAATCGTGTGGGAGGACTGGTGGGAAGCTTGCGCACCGGCTCTGAGGTACTAAGCTCTTTCAGTATCGGGAGCGTTAATGCTTCTTCCGGTATCGGCGGCGGGTTGGTTGGTAACAGCAATAACTCCTTCATGGCAAATAATTTCAGCAAGGCCACAGTTTTCAGCCCCACTGTTTCTGGTGGACTTGTGGGGCATCTCGATTATTCAGAGATCACCAATTGTTTCAGCACCGGGTCAGTGAGCGGATATATGAATATCGGTGGCCTGCTCGGTTGGCGGACGCATTCTGAGGTCCACTATTCTTACTGGAATACCCAGACCTCGGGGCTCTCCATGAGTCCCGGTGGTGAAGGGAGAACAACCGCACAGATGACCTATCCCTATTCTTCCAACACTTACCAGCCCTGGGACTTTACCGATACCTGGCAACCCGATGAAGATTATGAGCATAATGCTGGGTATCCTGCTCTGATCTGGCAGCTTTATGAACAGCAGTTCTCAGTAGCACCCACGCAGGGGAACGGCTCCCTCGCAAACCCGTATCAGATAGCTTCTCTGGAGAATCTCTACTGGATAACAGAAGACCATCAACGCTGGAACTATCACTACATACAGACAGCTAACGTATCCGCCTATGATTCCCGACTCTTTTTCAACGGCAAAGGGTGGCAGCCTATAGGTTCATTCAGTATTTCAGAAGAATATCACCCCTTTACCGGTAGTTACGACGGGCAGGGGTTCACGATCGCAGGGCTCTATATCAACCGGCCCGACCAGCGGTATTTGGGATTATTCGGTAATATATCCGGTGGTATCGTCAAAGATCTGCGACTCACGGAGATTTCCTTCAGTACAGATAACTATTCCGGTGGGCTGGCAGGGCTGGTCAATACCGGTTCCCTCATCGAGAATTGTTTCGTGACAGGGATTTTTAATGGATTGAGTTATTGTGGCGGCCTGGTTGGGCGCCTGGAAGATTCTACCCTGATCAATAGCAGCAGTAACTTAATAATCAACGGGAGAGGTAGCCTGGGTGGAATTGTCGGTGAGAGCAACAACAGCACCATCTCGAGCAGCTATAACAACGGTACGGTTCAGGGAAGCCATACCCTGGTTGGTGGACTTGCCGGTCTTGCTGAAAGTACCACTGTTACAAATTGCTATAATACCGGTTCTGTTTCAGGATCATCGACCAATGTCGGGGGGCTGATCGGCCGAGTTGTCGAATCGATAGTCAGTTATACCTATAATACCGGGAATGTAAGTAGTACAAACGAAAGAGCTGGTGGTTTGCTCGGATCTGTAAATTCTTCAGAAGTCTCCCACAGCTACAACAGCGGTAATGTCTCCGGCCGGAATGATAGCGGAGGCTTGATTGGTTTTGTTTATAACTCCTCTGTGCACGCCAGCTTCAATACTGGCACTGTAACCGGATATTCTTATGTTGGTGGTCTTACTGGACACCTCAATGCTGCAATGGGTGAGGAATCGATTATGACAGAGTGCTACAGCAGGGGCAACGTCTCGGGAAACAGCATTGTCGGCGGCTTGATTGGTCAAAGCAATGTGACAACTATCACAAACAGCTATGCTACCGGAAATGTAACTGCCCATACGGGTAAAGGAGGTGGCCTGATCGGCCGTTGCCATGTTAGCACGGTGATCAACTGCTATAGCAACGGATTCGTCTCTGCCTCTCCCGGTAATTCCGGTGGGCTTATCGCTTATTCTTATGTTAATTATGAGATTACCAACTGCTACTGGGATACTGTCACTTCCGGGCAACCCATGAGCGATGGGGGGGAAGAGAGAACTACCGAACAGATGACCTATCCTTACGCAGTCAATACCTATGTCGATTGGGATTTCAGTGAGATCTGGGCTGGCGATACTACTTATGAAGAGAATAACGGTTATCCTTACCTCGACAGCCAGGCGGCAATGACACCCGTAGCGACTCCACCCCATGTGGGAAACGGTTCTGCTGCCCAGCCCTACGAGATCGCCACCCTGGAGAATCTTTCCTGGATGGCTGCCGATCCGGCACGCTGGGACTATCATTACCGGCAGACTGCCGATATAGAAGCCTCTGTTACCCGGAACTGGTATTACGGAGAGGGCTGGCTGCCCGTCGGGATCTATCTCGGCTATAATCATCCCGGTAATGAGCCCTTTACGGGAAGTTACGACGGTCAGGGGTACAACATTTCCGGTATATTCATTGACCGGTCTGCTTCTGATAATATCGGCTTCTGGGGATACACGAACGAGGCATCAATAGAGAATCTCGGCCTCACCGGCCTCAATATCAGGGGTGGAAACTATACCGGTGGTCTGATCGGTCAAAGTGAATCCACTACGGTCCAGAACTGTTACAGCAATGGTATCATCAACGGAGTTAACTATGTTGGCGGGTTAATCGGCGAAAACTATTCATCCACGGTCAGCAGAAGCTTCAGCAGTTGCAATGTTAATGGTATGACCGGCAATATTGGCGGCCTCGTGGGGAGGAATTACAACTCCTCACTGCTCAATTGCTACAGCACCGGTAATGTTACCGGTTCCGATACCGTTGGTGGGCTGGCTGGCTATAACTATGGGCTCTATAACTATATCAACTACTGCTACAGTACTGGTAGCGTCAGCGGCAACAACGCCACCGGTGGCCTGGTCGGTTACAATTACGGTTATGTTCTCAACAGCTACTGGAACACAGAGACCTCAGGTCAGGGGACTAGTTCCGGTGGAGCAGGGCGTACAACAGCCGAAATGACTCATCCTTACGCTGCCAGCACCTATGAGAACTGGAATTTTACTGATCTCTGGACTGAGGACACCTCCTGGGAGATTAATGACGGCTACCCCTTCCACAGATGGCGCATACCACCACTTGCCGGGGTATATAGTATTGCACAGGACGGCTCTGGTGATTTTCCCTCCTTCAACGCAGCTCTTACCTTTCTCAAGTTAGCAGGAGTCAGTGCTCCTGTCACCTTTGAGATCACACCCGGTAACTATAACGAGCAAATCCTCTTCCAGGGAGAAATCCCCGGTGCTACGGAAGACCATACCGTTACCTTCACGGGACTTAATGATAACGAGCAGGCTGTTAACCTGCAGTTTGCCCCGACAGAGAGCGAAAACAGCCACGTTATCAGGTTCAACGATACCGCTCATCTCAGGATCGATAATCTGACGATAGAGGTCCTGGAGATCCCCATGATGTTCAGCTGGCCGGTACAGATTTTACATGATTCTCATGATATCACAGTTACCAACTGCCTGATCAAACCCTATTCTATTCTCAGCTTCGGTATCCTGCTCAACGGCAGTCTCACCGACTGGAACGCCGGTGCTTCCAATGTCAGCGATATCCTGCTGGAAAATAATACTGTTATCGGAGGTTATCATGGCCTCCTCCTGCTCGGTATTGATCAGAATGACCGCATTGAGAACGTTACAGTCAGGAATAACAGCATCCTCGACAGCTTTCTCTACGGGATAAACGTCCGCTATGCAGAAAACTTAGCAGTCAATCAGAACACGATAGATATCTATTCGGAGACCGAAGATATCCTCGAAGGGGCAGGTATCTATCTCGAACATATCGCCGAACAAACCTTCCTGACCGGCAATCAGATCATCCATCCCGGACAGTACGGTATCTATCTTGCCAATATGCCTAGCTCACCCTACGGTAATCATCAGGTCCACAACAATATGATCGGTGGTGGCTTCAGGAATACGGGAAGCACTACCAGCGGTATCTATCTCGGGGCCGATGTCTCCTTTTTCGATATCCATTACAACAGTATCAATGTTGACCGGGGTTCGGGAGCGGCTATCTATATCGAAGCAGATGCCGAAGTGATCAGACTGATGAACAACTCTTTTGCCTATACCGGTTCGTTTGACGGGCGTGCTGCCTATTATGCCAATCCCGCCTCTATCTCCAGTAATGATTATAATAACTATTATACCGGCTCTAGCGCCAATTTCATCTATTTTGGAGGAGAAATTGCCGATCTCACACCACTCCAGAACGTTGGTCACGATCTGCATTCTCAGATAGACGATCCCCTCTATATCAGCCCGTATGATCTTCATTCCCAGGGGATGCAGTTATGGGTCCAGGGTACGCCAATCCAGGGTATTAGCCTGGATATTGACGGAGATACACGTGATCAGTCCAATCCCTGCATAGGAGCTGATGAATACATCCCCGTTGATCACGACCTCGCTGCAACTTCCCTTATCGGGCCCGATGTGCTCGTGATGTACACCGAGAATGAATATCAGATAACCGTTACAAATGTCGGTATCGAACCCCAGAATGTCTATACCGTGAAGCTGATGCTGGCTGATGAGGAGCTCTCCAATCGGCGGCAAGCAATCCGCAACTCCTCCCGGAGAAGCACAGAACTCGCCTCACTTCTCGTTAACGCACCATTGGAACCGGGCGATTCTGTCCAGCACACCATGAGTTGGACACCTGAGTCTGGTGGTGACTATCAGCTCTATGGAAGAGTGCTCCTTTACGGTGATATGAATCCGCTAAACAACGATACCAGTCTCCAGCCGGTGCACGTCACGATCCCCATCTCCGAATTCCCCTTCTCTGAAGGTTTCGATGAAGTTGAACCCCCTGCCCTGCCTACCGGCTGGACGGTGGAAAACAGCAACGATGATCACAGATACTGGCTGACAGCGACCACCAACCATTACTCTCCACCAAATGCAATACATTGCCTCTGGAATAACGATCTGGCTGCCGATGACTGGTTCTTCACGCCACCAGTCCTTTTCATAGCGGGTTATACTTATGAACTGAGCTTTATGTACAGGTCACACAGTGCCAACTACTACGAAAACCTGAAAGTCCAGCTCGGCTCGGCTCCTCATTCCTCTGCCATGACCGGAGAGATCATCTTCGACCAGCAGAATTTCAACCACGATTTCTATCAGCAGGCAAGCGTGACCTTCTCCGTTGCCGAAACGGGGGTTTACCATCTCGGCTGGCATAAGTACAGTATAGCTTACCAGTGGGGTGTCTATGTTGACGATATCCTTATCGAGATGATGGAACTCGAACTCGCTGCCCCGCTTGTTACCATAGAAATTACCGGAGGTAATGCTATCCTCTCCTGGGAACCGGTAGAAGGGGCAAATTCCTATCTCATCTACGCTTCGGAAGATCCCCACTCCGACTTCCCCACTGACTGGGAAGGACCGCTGATAATTGGCCAGCCCGGCTATACCGAACCGCTCTCATTTGCCAGAAGATTCTTCCGCGTCAAGGCCTCACTCTCCACTCCACCGACCCTGAGAAAGCCTTAAGCTGAGAAGAGGTGACGAAGTAACGGGGTAACGGGGAGATGAGTAGAATGAATAATGAACAATGAATGTTCCAGTAGAAGGAGAGCTTCGCCTTGATGCGTAATGCGTGATTAAAAAAAACAGAGGGAGCAAAAGCAAGCTTCTGTGGACCAGGTATGGGGTTGTGGCAAGCTGGAGCTTGCCACAACCTCTTGCTTTAACTCCGTCAGCTTGCTACTCCTTCCTCCGGTTTTTCTCGCATCACACATTAAGAGTTACTGCGAAGCTTCTGGATTTTCCAGTAGGCCAATGACCGCCATAGCCACTCAACCGGACCAAATCGAAAATGTTTGAGCCAGATCGGAGAGATCAAAAGCTGCAATATCCAGATTCCAAACACGATGAGAATCTGCTGCCATCTTTCGATCTTACCAAACAGGCCAAATCCGTGCCCATAGAAAATAAACGTACAGATCAGGGTCTGGGCCAGATAATTAGTAAACGCCATTCTTCCCGTAGCAGCCAGCCTTCGTGTCAATCCGCTGAACGATTTCAGCGACCATTGGATGACGATAGCAATATATGCCATGACTACGAACAGGCTGCCCAGATAATTATACTGACTGCCGAAAAACATTGAATATTCCAGCGACCAGTCGTGAACAAAATTCCTGTATATTCCCCATCCGCTCAGAGCAAGGCCGGTCAATAAACCGAAAATTATCCAGTTACGGTAAAAAGCTTTCGAACGCTTCCCGGTAAAGATGCCCCACTTAAAGAATGCCATTCCTATCAGCATCAAACCGCCGACACGCCAACCTGACCAGATAATGAAGAGAAAGGTCTGAAACATCAATGCTGTCGGTACTCGATGCATCATTTGGGAAGCCAATCCTCCCCGATAGACATTCAATTCAAAGTCAATGAGTTCCTGACTGGGATTCCAGGAGAGCAGAAGATTCTCGGTTGCCTCAGAAGGCCAGAAGGGCATGGTAGAACCGAACATGAAATATAATCCCATAGGGACAAGCAGGCTGATAGAGCCCAGGATCATCAGGGTTTTGGGTTTATATTTTCTGAATAAAAAGACTATAAAGGCACATAGAGCATAGGGTACCAGAATATCTCCGTGCCAGAAAAGATAGGCGTGAATCAGCCCGATGATCAGTAACCAGAAATTACGGCGGTAATGAAGAGGTGCAGCCTTATCCCCTTTCTCTTCTGCTTTGTTGCAAAATAAAAGAATGCCTGCTCCGAATAAAAGAGAAAAGATGGTCATGAATTTCTGGTCAGCGAACAAATGACTTAATATCCAGACAATGAGGTTTATTCCTGTTAAATCACCATATGCAGTAGGATTCAAGTAAGCAGTATTGATCATGGAATAGCTCTGAATATTCATTATCAGAATACCCAGGATCGCAAATCCACGAAGTACATCCAGCGACAGAATCCGTTCTTCCGGTTGAACCGGCATTACCCGGCCAGTCTGATTTTCCATAAGTTCTCCATTAAAATATGCCTTATAAGATATCTTATCATTAAAGTTCTTTCGAGATGTCAGACTTCAGTCAACAGTTTTCTTTAGTAACAAATAATGCAACCGTCTTTCGGAATCATCACACTCTTCACCTCCTCATGCTATTCCATCGGCAACTCATTTTTTCCCCTCTAGTCCTCCAAAACTCCTCAACTCTCATCACTTTCAACTGACCCTGCTAATCCTTCCGCCCGGGCTATCGAATGACAAGGTAACAAAGTGACAAAGTAACAAGGTGTCTGAGTGATGGTAACGGGGTAAAGAAGTAACGGTAAGCTGTGGGAAGCTGGAGTTTCCCACCCCCTGTTGAATCCCGTAGAGAGTAACAACCAGATTAATTGATTCGATTGTTTCAGTTCATTTTCTGGATGTTCCAATCCCGAACACATTAATGATTTCTTTAGATGCCAACAATCTGACCGTTATGTAAACAGGGCTGGCAAGCTCCAGCTTGCCAGAACCCCTTGCTTGACCCATATTGCTTGCTTATCCTCCTCTGGTTTTTAACTCCAGGATTCCAGGACTTAAAAGACTGGGGGACAGAGAGAGAGCAAAGCAAGCTATCGGGAGCAGAGCAGGTAGCTGTGGGAAGCTGGAGTTTCCCGCCCCCTGTTGAATTCCGTATCTCCGTGGTGTCAATTTCTCCCTGTTTTGCTCTCCTCCGGTACTCCCAATCGCCAAACTAATCACGCTTAGATTCCTGAAATAACCAGATTCTCCTAAAAGACTAAACCAACAACAATACTTGCTCCTGTCGGTTGAGTCTCAAAACCTATTTGCATACCCAATCTGTCATCGAGTAGAAAAATCAACCCGCCCAGGAGATTCACTTTAGTAGTAGCTTTGTCTGGATCTTCTATCCAGTATTTACCACGAGTCCCAAGGATTTCCCAGCTGTCGTAATACTGCCGGTAAGTATCATAAAACGAGAAGCCTATACCTCCATATATGGCTGTTTTGCCTGACAGGAAACCTGTTAGTCCACCGTTGATCGAGGTCCAGCTTTCATCCTTTCCAATAAGCTCATCCCCGAAGATGTTTTCTGCCTTGTTGATTGATATGCTGCTGTAGAAATCGTCCCTCGACTCTATCATTGGTAAACTTGTCTTTAGATCGAGGAAGAAACCGGTTCCATTTTGAACTACTCTTGTTAATCTGAAGCCAAGGAACTGTTCAGGAATGTTAGCTGCATACCCGAACATCAGATAGTTATCTTTTTGAGTATCAACAGCTGATAATGTTATAGAAATGACGAAAAGAAGAATAACAATAAGTATATATCTATTCATTTCTTATTTCTCCATCTGAAGCCACAAACTTCAAGTACCTCATCGCGAGGTGAATCATCCTTATCCAACAAAAGAATCTTGAGAATATCTTATTGGATTCGTTCGCTTTCATTAGAACAGCTTTTACAGCTCGGCTACAGCTTCTTTGTACCCATCAGCATTTTCGATAAAGAAAAGATAAGTTGCTCCGTATTCTTCCGTAATGCGAAATCCTATCCTACCACCTCTCATCAGTATCTCGTGGAGTTGCTCCGGATTGCTGATCAACATCCTGTCGGTGGAGTGCCGTCCTTTTAGGGTATGACGTTCACCATCTTTGCATTGTACCAGTATAGTGTATTCGCGACTCGTTGAACCTCTGACAGGGTGGTTTCTGCCGTACTCATACAGCTGGATGGCAATACTTACCGGTGGATTTACCGTAGATTTGGCGATAATAAAATCAACTCCCAGATCACGGTCAGTCACAGCACTATTACTGAATGTCCCCTTGAGTCGTGACCTGTTGGTAATATATTTTTCCTCGGTAGGCTCTCTGAATTCATCAACAAAGTACCTTACGGTCCAGAACGATTCTTGTGGCTTTTCTGGCGGAGTAAAGGGTTCCCTTTCCCCCGGCTTCTCAGTTGATTCTGTTGTCGGCTGAGAGATATCACTCTCTACTGCTATGACCATAATTATGGTTAATACGATGAAGAACAGAAAGATACTTCCAACTGTAATCAAGATAATCTTCAACGTGTTATCTTTCCTTTTGGGCGGTCTGTTGTTAAGTTGTTGATTGTGGTTATCCATAGCTGCCTCCTGATAATCTTCTGTTTTCGCGATGTTAATTATTCTTTATCAAAAACAAACTAAGCTCGTTTTTGTCAATTAATTTAGTATTCTTCACCGAATCTCGTTCCTCTTGGTATTTTGCCAAATAACGATGTAGCAAGGTCTTTGGGGTTTTTGAGAGATGTTTTAGATGTCCTGATAAAAAATAGACCAGAAAAAGAGTGTCATTTTAATTTCTCGGTGTTTTCGGGTGTGGCTTACCCTGAGTAATTGTTATCTTTTTACATCAGGGAATCGGTTGCTCTTCTCTTCTTGCTTCACTACCACTGGACTTGCTTTGCTATCTTTGGATTTTCCACTTCAAAACACCAGAACTTCACAACTCCTTTCTTCATGGTGAAATTCCCGCTTGCTCTACTCCCGCTGGTGCGTCTCAATCTTTTCTCCTTTCCGCGCCTTCGTATCTCCCAGGTGCTCATCTCTTCCTGCTCTTTCCCAAAATCTATTTGACATCTTAAACAGAAGAATTTTAGCTAAATATAACTGAGTATTCCTCCTGGAGAGAGCATTAGAACGAATAAGGATGTATATAATGGCAAAACTTGTAACTAACCAGAAAGAATTTCTGCACGAGATAATCGACAAGATACTCCCCGGTTCCCGCAACCTCTATTTCCTCGTCGGTTACTTCTACTTCTCAGGGTTCGAACAGATTTACCGTAATCTGGGGGATAGAAAGCTCCGCATCCTCGTCGGGATGAGTATCGAGAAGGACCTCTCCAACCGGATAAGGGAGTTTCAGATCATCCAGGATATCGAAAAATCCCGCCTGGAGGTGAAAAAAAACTATTTCCACTCCCTCGTGGATGTCTTCAACGATACAGACTTCTTCGACAATGCAGAGAAACAGGAGGCTTTCCGGGTATTTCTCTCCAGGATCAGGGACGGCTCTCTGGAGATAAAGAAGACCGAACATCCCAACCACGCCAAACTCTATCTCTTCGAACATTCTGAGGAACACAGCCAGTCAGGTCTGAACCCCGGCACGATGATCACCGGTTCCAGTAATTTATCTCTTTCCGGGATGAAGGGACGGCACGAGATCAATGTCATTCTCCGGGATGAATATCCCGCGGGTAAGAGGATCTTCGACGATCTCTGGGAGAACCATTCAGTCGATATTGTCAGAGAGGGGGATATAGACGATTTCCTGACCGAAGTGGTGGAAAAGATCTGGCTCGATAAACTCTACAAACCTTTTCTCTTCTACATCAGAGTCCTGCTCGAGTATTTCGAGACTGAGTTGAAGGATGAGATCACCTTCCCCGACCAGATAACTGAAGGAAAGTTTTTCGACCTCAAGTATCAGAAGGATGCCATTATCAGAGCACTCAACATCATAGAGCAGCATAACGGAGTTCTCATCTGCGACGTGGTTGGCCTTGGTAAGAGTATCATCGCCTCTGCGGTTGCGTATAACCTTCGGAAAAAGGTGATCATCATCGCCCCGCCCCATCTCCATCATCAATGGGACAAAGAATACAGGACGATTTTTTCCCTCAATGCCGTCGTCTTTGGCAGCAGTTCCATCGATAAGGCATTAGAGCATCTCAAAACTGTCTGGCACGATGAAGAGGTGCTGGTGATCGTCGATGAAGCACATAAATATCGTAACGAAAACACTGACGACTATATCAATCTCCACCGTCTCTGCCAGGGCAATAAAGTAATGCTCCTGACCGCCACCCCGTTCAATAACCGGCCTCAGGATATCTTTGCCATGATCAAACTCTTCCAGATCCCCTCCAGATCTACTATCCGCACTGTCGATAATCTCTCTTACGAATTTCAGAATACGATCAAGGATTATCGTGCTATCGAACAGGATCGCAAGAAGGGGCTTACCGGTCAGGAAAACCTCCGGGCACGTCTGCAGGCGTTAGCCAGGCAGATCAGGTTGATCCTCGAGCCGGTAGTGATCAGAAGATCCCGTATAGATCTCGATAAAATAGAGGAGTACAGGCTCGATCTGGAACGCCAGAAAGTTAAGTATCTCTTTGTCGAGCCACCGGTCGAGAAAGAGTATTATTTAGGCGATCTATCAGAACTATATCTCAAGACACTGAATCGCATCTATCCCCGAGAACTGAGAAGAAATCCTAAGCAGAAGCACTGCTCCCCGAAGGAAGAGTTCATCGGTGCCAGATACAAACCGGTTAATTATCTGCTCGATATCGCTCAGTTCAGAGAGAAACTCAAACAGGAACACCCTCATATCGATCCCGATTCGCTGCAGGTCGCCCAGGTCAATCTGGCCGATTTCATGAGACGGCTGCTGGTAGCTCGTTTCGAAAGCTCGTTTTATGCCTTCCGTAAAACTCTCCAATCGATGCTCCACTCTATGAATTTAGTCGCAGGCTATTACGACAGAGCGGGAAGGGTCCCTGTCTTCAAGACCGGCCAGCTTCCTGATATCGATAAGCTAATGGAGAATCTCGACGACAGTACTATCAGCGAATTAGAGGATTACAATTTCGAGCAGGAGCTGGCCAAACAATACGAAAAAGGACTCTTCTTCATACCGAAGGAAGAATTACGAGAAGATTTCATTACCGATCTCCGGCAGGATATTGATCTACTGACTGCTGTTTACAATGACTGGCATCCGGACAGGGTGACTCACGATCCTAAACTGGACAGTTTCCGGGAGGAACTCAAAAACCAGATCCGGAAAGAGCCCGACCGTAAGATCGTCGTCTTCAGCGAATATGCCGATACAGCCGAATATATCTATAATGAGATAAAGAAAGACCCCGGGATCAGAGCCTTTTTCTACTCCGGCCAGATCGCAACTGCCAATCTCAGACGGTTGGTCCGGGAGAACTTCGATGCTGCCTCTGCTGTTCGACAGAACGATTACGATATCCTCATTGCCACGGATGCCCTCTCAGAAGGGGTAAATCTCAATAGAGCCGGCACCGTCTTCAACTATGATATCCCCT
>Ga0334901_1001408_pt1 | contig 25517 bp, 17 predicted proteins | sample GraSluR3_MG_3_FD_207216 | JGI IMG/M metagenome (GOLD analysis project Ga0334901, IMG submission 207216) | Sludge microbial communities from methane-producing bioreactor in Wageningen University, Netherlands - Granular Sludge_15_08-R3 | ecosystem: Engineered > Bioreactor > Anaerobic >... | reverse complement strand
GTCATTCCTTTCTCATCAACCTTTCGCTTAATTCTTTTGATTTCCTGTTTGTGAAGTAATAAATTTCGTTCTCGCTCAGGCTCATGATTATTAATACTGCCGTGAGAATAGATTGAAATATGCAAACCTACAAGTACGAGACCTTTAGATGTTATCTTCACATAACTGTCACCAAAGGAAAAACGACTCATTCGAATTGATTTAACCTCTGTACCGACGAGCACAATGCCACATTCAAAATCTTCAACTACTTCATAGTTAAAGTAAGCTTTCTTGTTCTTCTGTAAAACTTTTATTTGATCTTTCGTCATATTGGAGTCCTATCTAGTCTCGCCATGCTATACGAAATCCAGTGGTCTCACTACATTCATTACGAGACAATACACCAACTGTAGCATGATCCACTTCCTGTGCTTTGTTCAAATAGGAACCGCCTTTAATTACCACTCCTCCTTGTGCACTCATCCATGTCGGTTCTATTTGTGTATAACGGGAGAGAGGAACAAAGGAATCTTGTGTAAACTCCCACATACCACCAAACAATGAAGAGGGGCTGGAATCATGAGGCATCCCTGTCATGCTATTCTGATAACTCTCTTCAATCTGAGACAGGGCAACAAGTTCCCATTGCTTCTGCGTAGGGAGGAAAACCTCTTTTCCAGAAATATCGCTAAGCCAACTTACAAAATCTTGAGCTGCATACCATGAAATATTCCGAATCGGTGTTTGCGATTTCACAGCGACTGTAGGATACAGACCTGCAAGATAATTATTATCAACCATACCATCAGCTTGCAACCGTTCACTGTTCGCTTTTGACCAATATGGATTATCCTGAACAAAATGTGCCCATACATATTCCGGAATCTCCATTGCTCCTATAGTAAATTCGGATACATTCTGTGCTATACCCATTTCATGAACACCAGGAAATCTTTCTTGTACATTCCGTCCTACCACTCCCTGCATATCGGGATAGGAAAAACCTCGTATAGGAGAAATACCGTCTACGGGAATCTCTAACACAGTTGGCATCGGTGTACTAGTCAAGGGTACAGCATGTTCACCGACAAAAGATTCGGTTGGTTCTGCATCATATAACGACTTAATCGAATCGAAGACGGTGAAAACTTCACCAAGATCATCATATGACAGAGTACTACTCTCTACAACTGTTTGTAATGATTGTTCATAGTCCTGAAGCATTTCACGAGAAGTTACATAGTTGAGGCTCTGAGAAAAGAATGATGCAAGTAATATCTTAGCGTTCGGAATTGAAAGATTCGTAGACGTTTGAGCAACTTGTAAAAATAAGGGGGGTCGATAATACGTTTCATTAAAATCTACTACTGCACTCCAGGCAACAACCTGATCAAACATCGATTCAAGATATCTCTTTAAGGATTCTGAATTTGAAATAAAACTTTCCGAAACAACCGTTTGTCTACGTGGAACGAGCCATGTAAAAAATACTGGGTGACCTACTTCAAAGGAAAACGAGTGTGATGCAACATCTTCATAATAGAAGGTTACCTCATGCGTTCCGGGGCTGATGAAAGCGTCAACAGGTGCAGAACCAACATATACGCCATCTACCTGTACTGCTGAAGGATGAACGGTACTGCTGAATGTGACAAGTTTCCCACTCTGTAATATCCCGGGTAAAAAACCTACCAAAAACAGAACGATGAGAAAAATTACACTATATATGATGGTAAGATACACCCCCGGTGCCATACCTAGTACGGGTTGTAATTTTACGGGATCAACGGCAATGGGCATCTGTTCCTCACGTTTTTTCATCCCTAGAAAAGTACCTTTCACAACAGTTATTGTCAATGGTATGGCTTTGTGATAATTTGTGTCTATGGCAAAATATTTCACTTGGATTCAACATATTACCGAAGCAGGATTAACTCGACGATTAGAACGGATCGCTCGTGAGAAGGCCCAGCGTACCCAGAAACGTACGTTCAAGGGAGAACTTCTGAGTTGGTTGGATGCAATAGTTTTTGCCGTAATATTTGTTCTGTTGATAAACCAGTACATATTTCAATTATTTATGATTCCATCACCCTCAATGGAGGATACACTTCTTATTAAAGACCGAGTATTTGTGAGCAAAACATCGTATGGTACCGAATTGTATCCCGGTGGCAAGAAGATTTTTGCAAATCGTATTCCCCTGCGAGATGATGTCATTGTTTTTTACAATCCGGAATATGAATCAAAGGGGCCTTTCTTTGATGTACTTTCTCAAATCATCTATATGGGTACCTTCTCTTTAGTAAATATTGATGTAGATGAAGATGGGAATATGCGAGAACGCCTGTATGTAAAACGAGCTGCCGCCCTCAGTGGAGATACTGTTAAATTCTCACAGGGAGAGGCATATATTGCAGGTGCCGGCCAATCGACCTTCACGGTAGATTCCACATTTAGAGAAGAGAACAACCTCTCTTCTGCTCCACATCGATCACTGGACGCCTCCCTGTATCCCGGCATGCAAGCATATGGAGCTCTTTTAGCTTTACAGGATAAGGACTTGAGCTCTGCTGCTCCTCGGCATCTCATTCAATCGTATCAGAAGGTATCAAATTATCAGGGAATAGTAGATTTCTATGAGGTCCAACATGCTAAACAGAAAACATTGCACCACATTGACCCTCATAATCTGCTTCAACGTTCCGCCTCTTCTCGATATGAGCAAGGTATCTATGTTCCAGAAGGCTATGTTCTTCCTCTCGGTGATAATCGTGATAATTCGCAGGATGGAAGATATTTTGGGCCTGTATCTCATGATGCAGTAATTGGAAAAGTCCTATACAAATTTTGGCCTCTGAACCGTATTGGACGGGTGTTATAACGAATCCATGCTTACCTATATTGATCCTCACACACCATATTCTCTCTATATACATGTTCCCTTTTGTCGTAAGAAGTGTTCGTATTGTGCATTCTATTCGGTCCCTGAGCAAAATTGTCCCGTGAACCAATCGGAAAACTATATGGGTGTTTTATTACAGGAATTGCAGGAAGTAGTTTCAATTCTGCGTAGACCCTTTGAAACCATCTATATTGGAGGCGGGGATCCCGGCATATTGCAAATCGAAGATTTGAGCCGGATACTTTCTTTATCACATACTCATGGAAGCCCGAATGAATGTACTATGGAGATTAATCCAAACTCCCTTTCGCAAAAACATGAGGTACTCTTTGAAAAAGGACTTAATCGGATCAGTATGGGAATACAATCGATGCAGGAACGTCATCTTGCAGCACTTGGGCGGTTAGCAACACCTGAAGAGAATATTCATGCACTCTCAATTCTGAACCAGTGGAAAAATGAAAATGGAATCGGTATCAATGTGGATCTTATGACTTGTATTCCTGGCCAAAGCATTTCGGATGCATTGCTTGATATAGATACGGTGATACAAGAGTTATCTCCAGATCATATTTCCTTATACAATCTTACAATCGAAGAGGGCACTCCACTTGCATATTCGTTAGAGCACGGGACACTTCACGTTCCACATGAAGATGAGCAATATGAAATGCTGCATGCGTGTTGGAATCACCTTGAAACGTATGGTTTTGAACACTATGAAATTTCAAATTTCAGTAGATCTCGCAAAACTCGTAGTAAACACAATGAACGATACTGGAATCTTCAAAATTACATTGGGCTGGGACCTTCTGCCGCAGGAACCATGTTTGTTGATTCACTTCATGCACTAAGAACACATGGAGTACCGAATCTCGATATCTATGCAAAATCCAAACCATTTGAAGCCTATGAATATGAGAAGCTGGGAGAGAAGGAACTTATAGAGGAATCTCTTCTTGTCGGCCTTCGTACTTCAGATGGAATCCTCGTCTCTGACTGGAATAAACGATTCGGCAAATCCTTTATGAACCTTTTTTCTGAGACTCTCAATCGATTACAGACTCATAATGCAGAGCTGATGCGTATTGACTCAAATCATGTTGCACTTACTCAAGAGGGATTTATGCTCCTTGATTCGCTTGTCCTCTCATTTATTCAAGAGCTGGAAGAAAAGCGAGGCTCTTGACAGGTAAAAATGCCACATGGTACCCTAACGTGTTCATTGAGAGCGTTGTATAAAACGAATTCTTCGAAAAAACTAGATAATCAAGAGGTTTAATAGATATGTCCGGCCATAGCAAATGGGCAACAATCAAGCACAAAAAAGGTGCAGCTGACGCAAAGCGTGGGCAAAAATTTACTAAGTTAATTAAAGAAATCATGGTCGCTGCAAAGATGGGCGGTGGTGATGCAGATTCTAACGCCCGACTGCGCACGGCTATTTTGAAAGCTCGTTCGGAGAATATGCCCAAAGATAATATTGAGCGGGCTATAAAGAAAGGTACCGGCGAGTTGGAAAACTCGACCTATTATGAATTAACCTATGAAGGGTATGCACCAGGTGGTGTGGCCATTATTGTAGATACCTTAACCGATAACAAAAATAGAACTGCTGCCGATGTAAGAAGTACCCTTACAAAACTTGGCGGTTCTCTAGGTTCTACTGGAAGTGTTTCGTATATGTTCCAGACTAAAGGTGTTATTGCCTACGATGCAGAGACCTACACCGAAGATGAAATTCTAGAAGCAGCCCTTGAGCTTGGTGCAGAAGATATCAGCACATCGGATGATGTTATTGAAGTGTACACTGATCCCGGTGAATTTTCCAATGTACTTGAGGGCCTACAGGGAAAGGGGTTCACAGAAATCTCAGCTGAGGTTGACAAAATTGCCGACACTACGGTTTCCCTGGAACACGAAAAAATACGTAAAGTTTTAAAAATCATCGAACGGTTAGAAGAACTGGATGATGTACAGCAAGTATCATCAAATCTGGACATTCCAGATGATTTTAACGACGAAGAAGAGTAACGTATGCTGATTCTGGGCATAGATCCAGGCATCGCACAGACAGGCTGGGGCGTGGTCGAAGTTTTTGGCCAACGATACCGGCCTGTTTCTTTCGGTGTAGTGCGTACGGCTGCACATAAACCCACAGAAGAACGCATCCATGCAATAGCAAATAATGTAGGAAAACTTGCATCTGAATACAGCGTGACACACGTCTCAATGGAAGATATCTATTTTGCTAAGAATGTGAGTTCTGCAATTACTGTTGCTAAAGTTATCGGAGCAATCATTCAACAATTGTCCATACAGAACGTTCCAGTAAAACTTTTTACGCCGTTACAAATTAAAATGGCAGTTACTGGATATGGAACAGCTGAAAAACATCAGGTTCAGGAAATGGTAAAGTTATTACTAAAACTTGACATGCTTCCATCCCCCGATCATGCGGCAGATGCTTTAGCAGCTGCAATTTGTCTTGCAACCCATAGGAGGCTTTCATGATTCATGCAGTTATAGGCGAAGTAATTTCAGTTGGAGCACAACAAGCAGTTATTCGTACTACAGGTGGGATTGAATTCGATCTGATAATATCATCGCAAACAGCTTGTAAGCTGTCTCAATTACATAACGATGCACGCAGGCAAGTTAGACTGCTCAGCTGGTTACAACATAGAGAAGATAGTATGACTCTATATGGTTTTACCGATGAGGATGAACGATTACTGTTCCTTGAACTTATTAAGGTGAATGGGATAGGGCCAAAACAGGCAATTAAAATTTTAAGTGGAGTTCAAGTTCGATCCTTTATAAAGGCCCTTGATGATAATGATCTCACATTTTTATCATCAATACCTGGAATTGGGCCAAAAACATCGCAAAAAATTGTACTTGCACTCCGGGACACCATAATATTCGAAACTCCAAAACAGCAGGTAAAGGGAAGTTCAACAGGCTTCGACAAACGATATGACGATCTTGTTGCCGCTCTATCCGATATGGGATATGATAAACGACAAGTCATTACTGTAGTAGCACAGATACTTGAGGAACAGGCGGACTTGCTTCACGGGAAGTCTCTTCATGAATCAGAGGAGTATCTCTTTAAACATGCGATTATAAGGCTGGGATAACGTGGAAACGAGTGAAATACAAGAAACATCGCTACTCTCAAGTAGTTTTCAGAAAGAAAACGATGTTCAGGAAAACATTCTCCGTCCTAAAGCACTAGTCGATTTTCAAGGACAGCAGCGCATTAAGGAAAACCTATCCATTTTTATTCAAGCTGCACGTGATCGGAAAGATTCTCTTGATCACGTCTTTCTCATTGGTCCACCGGGATTGGGGAAGACTACACTTGCATCTATCATCGCAAACGAAATGGGTGCAGAAATTCGTATGACAAGTGCCCCAGCTTTAGAAAAACCAAAAGATCTTGCGGGAATTCTCACAAATGTAACCGAAGGAAGCATTTTCTTTATTGATGAAATTCACCGAATGCGACCTGCTCTTGAAGAAATGCTCTATATTGCTATGGAAGATTATGAGATTGACTGGGTTATCGGCCAAGGTCCCGCTGCACGAACCATTCGTATTCCTATTCCTCGATTTACTCTTATTGGTGCAACGACTAAGGCAGGACAAGTATCCTCACCATTATATTCACGCTTTGGTATCACATGCAGAATTGAATTTTATAAAGAGGAAGAACTCGTAAAAATAATTCGCCGCTCAGCACAGATTCTCGAAACCTCTATTGAGGAGTCGGCAATTCAATTATTGGCAAAAAGTTCTCGCGGAACTCCACGTATTGCCAATCGTCTATTGCGAAGATTACGTGATTATGCTTCGGTACTCGGAAATGGTACTATTGACGATTCCATAGTAAGCATGAGTATGGAACGGTTAGGAATTGATGCCGAAGGACTTGAACAGCAGGATAGAAACATTCTTCGAACTATTATTAAATTTTATGATGGTGGTCCTGTTGGTGCTGAAACACTGGCTATCTCTGTAGGTGAAGCTATTGAATCACTTGAAGATTTTTATGAACCATACCTTATTCAAAAAGGATATTTAAAACGGACTCCTCGTGGTCGAATGGCAACATCGCTTGCTTATGATCTCTTACATATACCGTACGACAGGAAAGCAGATGAAAACCAAGGAATTCTCTTTTAATTTACCCGAGCATCTCATAGCACAGTTCCCTTCAGAATCAAGAGGTGAAAGTCGCTTGTTAGTGCTTGATCGAAAGACGGGACACTGTACCGATTCTCATATTGCTGATATCGCAAATTTCTTTGAATTTGGAAGTGTTCTTGTAGTAAATAATTCAAAAGTACGAAAAGCACGCGTCTATGCCGAATCCGAGTCAGGTGGAAGAGTTGAATTTCTCTTTCTCCATGAATTACCCGATAATACATGGACAGCCATGGTGACAAAAAGCAAGAGACAGCGTATAGGGAAACGCTATACGTTTTCAAATGCTCAGCAAGAGGTATGGAAAGCAGAAATAATTGGAGATCATGAAGAGGGCAAAGTAGTTCGTTTCGATACCCCAATAGATGAGTATTTTTTCTCAACCTGCGGACATGTTCCATTGCCCCCTTATATTAAACGTGATGACGCCATAGCAGATGAATCGAGGTATCAGACAGTGTATGCTGAATCTGCCGGTTCTGTTGCAGCCCCTACTGCAGGGCTCCATTTTACAGATTCTATTCTAGAAACAATTAAGCAAAAGGGAATCACCTTGTGTCCTGTTACCTTACATGTAGGACCCGGAACGTTCCTTCCAGTACGTACCGAAGAACTTGATGATCATCCCATGCATGTTGAGCATTATGAAATTCCGAATGATTCAGCAGATATTATTAACAAAGCAAAACAGAATGGAAGAAAGATTATTGCAGTGGGAACTACCAGTGTACGCACTCTTGAATCGGCATTCGATAGCGAGAGAGGCGAACTCTCTTCCGGAAGAGGAAGTACTCGACTTTTTATTCGTCCGCCGTATCAGTTTCATGTAGTGGATCAGCTGGTAACAAATTTTCATACACCTGAGTCTACACTACTGGTGTTGGTTTCTGCATTTGCCGGTAAGGAACATATTTTTTCAGCGTATCAGCATGCGATAGAGCATACATATCGTTTTTTCAGCTATGGTGATGCAATGTTTATTCGGTAGCGATTTTGTGGGACTTACTTAGAGTAGTGAATCCTTTCGAAGCACAGATAAGATACTGTGAGTGATTTCCTCTTTACTCTTCATTCCATCTATCCGCAATAGTGTTACCTCTTCAGGAAGATCTGCAAAAATAAATTCATAGTTATCTCTGACTTTCTCAAGGAATTCCTGCTTTTCGAATATTTCCCGCTCATTATCACGGGAATCAATTCTTTGTAGGCAGGCATCTACCGGTGTATCCAAGTAAACAATATATCTGGGTATAGGAAAATCGTTCAAAGAGCTCACTCGTTCAAATCCACAATCCACTGATTGATATGCCAGCGATGAAAAAAGATAACGATCGGAAATTACCACAGCACCTTTCGATAATTTTTCTACTATTCCTGTTATGGGATGGTGCAAGTGATCCTCTCTATCGGCAGAGAAGAGCATTGCCAATGCTAATGGTGTGGTGACAACATCTTTTCGTAATACACTACGTACAAGACTCCCTAGTGGCGATGATGTCGGTTCAAAGGTTGCATGGCAATGGACTCCTGCTTTATCAAATGCTTCAGCAAGTGCCTTCATCTGGGTAGTAGTACCCGCTCCATCCAAGCCCTCAACAACAATAAAACGGTCTAGTATGTCCTGCATGGGAAAAATCTCCTCTTTTCACTGAAAATCTGTGTATCCTCATACTACTCAACCTTGTTGTAATTGACAAGAACTGTCTATGCTGAAAGTAGAAAAGGGTAGGTAAACACACTATTTCCCGGTATACTGAGGACTATGTGGATGTTTAGATGAAGTATCACACAACGACCGGAAACATAATCACCTCTCTCATTCTCCTATTGGTCGTATTGATTTCTGTAGTGGTTTTTAATGCACTCTCACTACTACCCAATTATGCCGACAGAGTTACTGAAAATATATTGTCCCGATTATCGGGAGATGGTGAATATACAGTATCAGTTTCATCGGTCGAACCAACCTTATTTAATGGGATAGTTCTCCATAATCCATCTCTTAAACATCACCAAGGTCAAGAACTTGCAACTGCTCGAAGCATCTCTATAGATGTCCCAGTCTATCGTTTTATCTGGGAGCCATTTGTCCCTAAGAATATAAACGTAACTATTGTCGGGCTCTCTTCAAAGCTGAATCAATCACAGATACAACAATTTACCGATTATTTTGCCTCAAACAGTCAAGAATTAAATCCTGACCAAACTTCATCGCTGCTTGCTAACCGCAGCATTGAACTTCAGATAACGGATGCCTCAATAGGATATGTGTCGGAGATAATCAATGCTGAGGTGAAAGAACTGCAAGCCTCAGTACTCATTAAGAATGCTATGCTCACCCAAGGCTCACTCTCTGCGAAACATACGATAATTTCCATGAATGCTTTACAAACCGAAGTTCAGGATATGTATATGACGCTCGGGACAACGGTTGAAGGCGAATTAGGTATTCGTGTAGATTCCGGTTACAGTTCTGTTTTAGTGAGCGGGAATATCAATGTTGAATCTTCTTTCGAGAATTGGGGGATTTCTCTCGTTTCCGAATCATTTGACTCACTTTTAGGGGGAAGCGGGCGTGTCGGTGTTACTATCGATACGCTGCAGGCTCAATCCAATTTCGAAGCAGCGACGGCATCATTACAAATGGCTACAGCAGGTGCCGATATTACAGTATCTGAAGGTCTGATGGAAACACTCGCAGCAACTATACCTTCACTGAACGGAATGTATGGTGCCTTGGATGGAGTGATTACTGATATTTCTGTAGAGGCAGCGTATGAAGAAAATCAAAACCTTCGAGTGCGTTTTGCGTCGCAGGATGAGATTCAAATTCGAAACCAACAAGAATTATTGCTCACCATCATATCTCCTGTATTTCTTTTCCAACAAAACAATCCCAATCTATCGTTACAGTTTGATGCAGAGGAAATTTTTGCAAATCAAATAGCCCATTGGGATTTTGTATTGCCTCTTAACGAGAACACCTCCTATGTAGAATCTGCACAATTCATTCAACCATATGCACTCATGATACAAGATACTACTACTGATGAAAGTAATCTTGAGGCAAGTACGCAAATTACACTCACAAGTACTATCCCTTTGGCAAAAACTCTCCGAGGCTTTGCTTCAGGAGCTGTAACATTCAATTCATCGTATGAAATAACAGGATCTCAACTATATGTGGATGATTTTACGAGTGACGAACTTGAAGGAGAAGTTTCGGCACGTATTCTCTATCGACCTGAGTCACCTACTATACCGATGATATCTGCAGAATTATCTCATTCTCAGGGAATGCAACTCTCTTTCTCGTATGATGACCAGGAAGATATCGCTCGTCTGCTCCTTCGTATGAATCGTTTGAAACCATATAATTTATCACCGATATTTTCAGAATTTTTCCCTTCTGTGCTTGAGCTGCTCGTACCTGAGACAACACTGCAAGGAAACGTTTCACTTTCTATCACTCCTGACTTATCTCTCGGTCGTATAAGTTCCGAACTTGGAATTTCTTATCTTGCAGTAAATGAACAAAGATTCAATGTAGCTTCAACCCTGTCTGGCGATTTTGATGCGGATGCGTATACAGTTGAACTTGCCACCGTGACAACTGAAGGATATCGGCTCTCATATAATGGTGCAATTGACCGAAATCGTCTATTCCCAGAAGGTAAATTACAACTCAATGAAGTTGAAAGTGGATCAACTGTAGTTGCTGCTGACTTTGAACGACTCGCAGCACAGCAATATTCATTTCTGATTACTTCTCCAATTTTTCCTAGTTCTCAATTTGCAGGAGATGTTGCGTGGGATAGGACGGGAGAATTACTTGCAAATGGTGTCCTTTCTGTGCCGGAAGCTGCGTATCCTGTCGGATTAAAATTCGATAATTCTTTGGGATTGATTACTCTTGAGTCAGACAATGTAGATGCTTCAGTAGATATTCTGTCAACGCCTGGACATATAACGTTTGACCTTAATTTGAATTCACTGCTTTTACCACCTGCAAAAGGAACCATATTTAGTGGACAAGGCATGCTTAATGGGCAGCTCGCTGCTGACTTTTCTATCGCTGAAGAATTGTTTCTCATTTCAGCCCCGCAATTGTCTCTGACTGGATTGTCCTGGGGGTCACAGGAGCCGTTCTCATTTTCATTCGTGCTTGATGCAGATCCAAGGCAATTGCAAGTGTCTCAAGTTACCTACACTGACTCTTTTGGTACTTTAGAAGGTTCTATCCGAGTTAAGAACGAGAACCTTATTTCTCTTTTTAATGGAGAATTACGAAATTTTTCTGCAATTTCTGAATTTTCAAGTGAAACAGGTGAACGACTTTATTTCTCTTTCTTTCCCGATGAACGTGATGCACAGAGAGCAAAAGGATCGGCAGGTTTTGAGAATTTGTCAGTATCTCGGTTTCTCTCTAACATACCCCAACTCTCATTAAACTTTTCCCTCGTTGGTGAATTTAACTTAAGAGATTCAGCACTTGGCCACGCAACAATTTCGGGTCAATGGTTGAAGGAAGACAGGGATTTTTCTGCACAGCTTCATGCTGAAGATTGGGGATTACTCATAGATGAAGGAGCTTTCAGAGATGGCGGTACGTCGATTTCTATTGATGAACTGAAAATACCTTATACAGGTGTCTCTGAGCTAACGACACATTTCACGAGTGAATTCCCTGTTATCTGGAGAGATGGAACAACTAGAGCGACCATGTACGCAACAACACAATTTTTGCCTTCGACGAATCTTTTTTCTTGGATAACAAACAATTTCAACGAGAGCTCACAGCTGCCAATTATTTCACTGACTCATTCTGATGTATTGCTCTATGGAGAAATACCATGGAAATCTGGAACTCATATCGTCTCATTTGCCGATGATTCAATTTTCGTAGAATCGGGTAACGACGGAACAGTTTCAGGGCACTATTCTTTTAAAACTGGCGAAGTACGGGCAAAATTTACCCAAGGTTTTCCTATACCCATGGACCTTGAAGGAACTATACATGATTCTTATATTTCTCTAAATATTCCATTTGTTGAATTTGATATCAGGTTGATAAATTCTATTCTTTTAGAACCTATTATAGATTTTCAGGAGGGATTATTTACAGGATCTCTCGTTATTGATGGAGACATCCGGGATCCTGACTATTACGGAACTCTCACCGCTAATTCAGTTAATATGACTACATTCTGGACTGTGGGTGAACTGTTATCTATGAAAAATCCAGTTGTTATTATCTCCGAGAATCTAGCTACGGTTGCTCCAACCCCAATTTCTACTGTCCATACATCAGGAAGACGGGCAAACGGTATGGTGCAGTTGGAAGCTTCGTTTGAGCAATGGAATATTCCACATTACCGTATAGATGTTCTTGAAATCGATAATCCAATTTCACTTTGGATTCCAATCCTCGATATTGAAATTAATGTTGAAGCACTTGCAGCAGGAACGTTTACTATTGATGGAACGCCTACAGAAGAGACGTTATATGGTGATGTGACCGTTTCAGAGGGGCTTATTTCTTTTGGACTCCCTGAACTTCCCGCTTGGGTGGTACCAAAGGCAAGAACGAATATAGATATGACTCTGCGAACGGGTCGAAATGTCTCATTCATATTTCCCGATATGGAATCACCAATTCTTCGAGCAACTTTTACCGATAATCAGGTTGTTGAAGTATTGGTTGAAGCTCCTGTAATGACAACTAGTTTTACTGGGGAACTAGCCTTCCGAAGTGGAGAAATCTATTATGTCCAGAAAAATTTTTACATTACAGAAGGTTCTCTTAAATTCCCAAACCTGAGTGCCAGTTTAGGTGAAGATCTTATGCCGCGCTTGAATCTAAGAGCTCGATTACGCGAATTTGAAGCTGATGGAACTCGAGTTGATATCTTTATGGTATTGCAAGAGGCTCGATTTGATGATCTTAATCCTCGTTTTGAATCGGTGCCCCTTCGATCTACAAATGAAATTCTCGAATTACTCGGGCAAAATATTGTATCAGCTGGATCAGCGCAGGATGGAGGAGTTACCAGCGTGGCACAGATTGCTTCAGCTGCTACTGATGTAATTTCTCGTCTAGGATTCCTTCAAGCTACAACTATTTCACTGGGATTCTCCAGTATTATTAGAGAATCTCTCGGTCTGGATGTATTCACAATCCGAACGAACTTATTACAGAATATTATTTTTGAAGCACTTCCTGGGATTAGTGGAGATACTACAATAAGTCCTATTGCAAGATATCTGGATAATACAACTATGTATATTGGCAAATACTTATTAGATGATTTTTACCTTCAGGGTATGTTACACTTCAGGAGAGACAGTTTAGGTGAAGCTACTTCTTTTCTAGCTAATGATTTACGAATTGACACCGAACTGAGTATTGAATGGAGTAATCCTCTGGCGACTTTCAGTGTATTCACTCAACCTATAGAGTTGTCGATTTTTGATTTATTCGATACTATGGGATTCAGTGTAACAAAGCGATTCGAATTCTAAAAGGAGACCACATGCTGCGAAAAGTTTTGATTTCAATTCTCTTTATTCTGTTAATAATACCTCTCACAGCAGCAGATACACCTAATCTTGAAGCTTGGTGGGAAGGCAAACCCATAAAAGAATTTGTCTATGTTGACTTACAGACAGTTGAACCTTCTGAAATAGATTCTTTTGTGGACCCACTCATTGGAACTCAGTATAACCAAGAAATTATTGATACTTTAGAACAGGATCTTCTTGAAACAGGATTGTTTCTTGAAGTAATAATCATTCCGGCCCGAGTTGATGGATCAACCGATGAGACTATGATTTACATAGAATTTGTTGAACGTCAAAAGCTTACGAAAATTCAGTTTACCGGGAATAAATTCATCTCTAGTGAAGGTTTGCAGAATGCGTTGTCATTACAAGCTGGAGCCTTGTTTGATACAGCCGATTTAAATCGTTCAGTGAGAGAAATTAGGCAGCTTTATACGAGTAAAGGATACGATCGTGTTGATATAGTTCCCGATTACTCCTCAAACATCCAAGGTGATGGTATTGAACTTACATTTTCTATTACCGAATACGAATGGTATCTGCAAAAAGAGATACGCGGCTTCACCTATAAAGGACTTAATAATGTAGAAAAGGATGAGCTTGACGATTTAACTTACTCCTATATAGGGCAGCAGTTCACACAGGTTTTATATGCAGACCTGGAACGAGAACTTAACAACCTCCAGTACTTCAGTGTTTTTCAAGCAGAGGCAAAACGGGGAGGAGTCAATAATAACGAATTATTCATTGAATTCACATTCACCGAGCTTCCTGTGATTCGTTCTATCCAATTCACAGGGAATAATAATATCCGCTCACGAGTACTGGAAGATAAACTTACGATTAAAATTGGAGATTTTCTTTCTCTTAATAGGGTTAATGTTGAAATTGACACACTCCTTTCTTTATATAAAGAACGTGGTTATGCAGATGTGCAGATTTCCTCCTCCTACACAATAGACGAGCCAACGAATTCATTGAATCTAACCTATACAGTAGAAGAAGGGAGACGGTGGAAAATCGGTGAAATTTCTTTTACAGGTAATGAGCAGTTAGGGGAATCTATTCTACAAAAGGCAATATCATCTAAAGCACAATCGCTTTTTAATTCAGGTAATTATGAGGCTGCAAAAATTGCCCGGGATAGTCAGGCATTGCAACTCGCCTATCAGAAGAATGGGTTTGTAGATGCACAAATCCTGGATGTGAAACTTGAAGATTTACCGGAAGAAGATACAGAAATACGGAAATTGCGGGTAGTCTTTGAAATACAAGAGGGAACTCAGTGGTATTTCGGAGGAATGGATGTAGAAGGTAACACCATTTACAGTGATGAAAAAATTCAGTCGTTACTCACGATGCGTGAAGGAAGTGTACTGGATATATCTCGAGTCCAATCAGAAATTAGTAAAGTTGCTGATCTCTACTGGAACGAAGGTTATGTTGAGAACACCATTGATGTACGTGAATCACGGAATACAGAACAATCAAGTATTCGCTATACCATAGTCATTGGGGAACGTGGACAGGCAACCGTTGAAGAGGTTATTATTCGAGGCCTTACAAAGACAAAACCTTATGTTCTTGAGCGCGAACTATCCCTTAATGCAGGCGATATTTTTAGTAAGGCAAAATATGTTCAGAGTGCACAAAATCTCTACAATACTGGATTACTTACCGACGTGGTTCCCTCTATCAGTTATGGATCTACCGAAAATTCTTTAGTGGTTACCTATGAGGTCACTGAAGGTAACCAGATGAATATTGGTTTTGGTGCGACTTTTGGTGGTAATGTAGAGGGCTTCCCAGTGAGCGGATTCCTCTCGTGGTCCGACACCAATTTGTTCGGTACAGGAAGAGACCTTGAGATTTCTACGGAACTCTCTCCCGATAACCAGACAGCATCTATCAGTTTCAGAGATTCCTGGGTTGGTGATAAGCGGTGGAGTAATGCTGTAAATCTTTCATTTAATCGACGAACCTCGGGAAGTGGTATGTTATTGGGAAACCACTCCCCATCAACTGAATTTAGAGAGAGCAAAGCTTATCCTTATCCCTATACCAGCTATGAATCGTGGGTAGCGGCAGGAAAAGAACGACCGGATGCAGAGTATCTCATGAGTTATGAACAGTGGAGAATCACTTTGGGATATACCACTGGCTATACCTTCCTGTTCGATTCAGGAAGACTTTCACTCTCCATCGGACCTTCGTTTACATTAAATAGAACCTATTTTGATTCAGCTCTATTTACCCCATATGAGTATCTGATTGGTGAATATGGGAAAGCATGGAAGTTCTCCAACAGAATTGGTACTTCAATTACCTGGGATGGCAGGGATCTCATAAATAATACTACGAGAGGATATGTAGTAAGTCAGAATTTGACCTATGCCGGTGGAATACTTGGCGGTCTGTCAAACTATTTGAGAACCTCCACAAGTTTTTCAGCATTCCAGAAGATATTTGAAATACCTGGAGAGAAACCGACTCCGGGAGTAGTGAGCTTAAACACGACCGTTTCGATGATGTTCGATCAGTATTATCCGCAGAACAGCGGTGATTGGAGTGGTCCTTGGGACTGGGGCATGAGTGCTTCACAGTATGAATACCTCTATATAGACGGTATGACTATAGCACGAGGATTTTTACCAAAATTCTTCTTTGAGTTCTTGTGGGATTCATCGTTAGAATTCAGTATTCAAATAGCAGAGAATGTTCTGTGGGGAGAAGCTTTTGTGAGTGCAACCGGCACTTCGACTGACCTTCAAAGTGTAGGAACAAGTCCTCTTGATTGGTACTTTTCTGCCGGCATCGGTATACGGCTGAAAGTCCCTGGATTTCCACTTGGTCTCTATCTCGTAAAGAATGCTCAGATGGAGGCAGGGGGACCCTTTACCTGGTTACCTGGACAGATTTTCAGTGACGGAACGGATACAAGTGGTTTGCGATTAGTGTTGGCAATTACGACCAGCATCTACTAAGTTATGCGGGAATCATGAGCAGTAAACCTATTACTCCTATGATGGAACAATACCTCGAACTGAAGCGTGAGCACCAGAACGAGGTTTTGTTTTTTCGATTGGGTGACTTTTATGAGATGTTTCTTGACGATGCCAAGGAGGTGTCTCAGCTTCTTAATATAACATTAACCTCCCGAAATGGAGTTCCCATGTGCGGGATTCCATATCATGCAGCAAAAAATTATATTAAACGGCTTTTGGATGAAGGGAAGAAAATTGCTGTCTGTGAGCAGGTTGAATTACCTCATGATAATCGTTCAATAGCACGACGTGAAGTAGTACAAACCATAACACCAGGGACGGTCGTTGAAGATGAATTCCTTGAAGCCGGCGTTAATAATTATCTTCTGGCTATATCGTTGCATCACCAGGAAATTTCTTGTGCCTATTGTGAACTTTCAAGTGGTACATTCTCACTTCTTTCTTTTTCAAAAGAACATCGTTTTGAATCGGTACGTTCATTATATGAACAACTAAAACCAAAAGAGGTGATTATTCATGAGGATGATTATTTTACCTACAAGGATTTTGCTCAGATTATTAATCAGATGGAGAGTATGTGTACAAGACTGCCAGCATGGTATTTTTCCAAATCCCATGCATTTGAACTTCTTAAGAATCATGTAGGATCACTGAGTCTTAAACAGTTTGGAATCGATAAAGAAGATACCGGGTTACTAGCAGCTGGAGCACTATTCCGATACATTCAGGAAACGGCAAAAACTTCACTCACACATATTACTGAATTGAGAAAAGTAGATCAAAGTCATTATCTGCTTATTGATGAATCTACAAGAAAAAATCTTGAATTAGTGAATAACCTTCAGGAGGGTGGAACTCAACGAACACTTTTCAGTACGCTTAATATGACGTGTACTTCGGGCGGGTCTCGTATGCTTAAGGATTGGATTTCCTCCCCGCTGGCAAGAATAGACGATATTTTAGAACGGCAACATCATGTTACTTGGTTCGTTCAGAATGAGGCAGAAAGACAACGTGTAAGAGCTTTACTCAGTGGTATTCGTGATGTATCACGACTTATCACACGCGTGAGCATGAATAGAGCAAATCCGCAGGATCTAGTGGCAATTCGTCAATCTATAGCTGCCTTTTTTGAACTGACACAAGAACATTCTGATTATTATAGGAACTTGCTAGGTAACCATGTACATGATTCAGCAATGACTGAATTGGTTAAACTCATGGAAATTCTTATAGCGGGAATTCGTGAAGATTGTCAAGGTCCATTTTTTGCAGGCCGTGTAATCAAATCTAGATATAGTCAGGAATTGGATAATCTTCGTGAACTCCAACATGATGGGCGGAAAAGTCTGGAATCCTATGTGAGCTCTCTAAAACAAGAGACAGATATTTCAACAATCAAGCTTTCTCACAATAAAATAATTGGATATTTTATAGAGATTCCAAAAACTCATAACAATAAAATTCCTGATTGGTTTTATAGAAAACAGACTCTCGTAAGTGCCGAGCGATACACAACTGATGAACTTATTAATCTCGAGACTCAGATTATTGCAAGTGGAGATCAAGCAGATGAGCTTGAGAAAGATCTCTACGAAGAATTGCTTAAACATACAGCCGAATTGCAGATCCCTATCATGAGGCTTGGTGAATTCTTCTCTACTATCGATTGTATGCAATCTCTTGCTCATACAGCACAACGTAATGAATATTGTAAGCCGGAAATCATAGAAGATGAGATTCTGACAATTGAGAGCGGTAGGCACCCTGTAGTTGAACAGTATCTTCCGAAGGGAGAATTTGTTCACAATAGTCTCCTTGTAGGTGGCGACTATGATCGTTTCTGCCTTATTACCGGACCAAATATGGCAGGGAAATCGACCTATTTACGACAGAATGCTCTAATAGTTCTCATGGCTCATATCGGATCGTATGTTCCTGCTGCTTCAGCTAAGATTGGATTAACCGATCGATTGTTCTGCAGGGTAGGGGCGAGTGATAATCTTGCACGTGGTGAATCAACATTCCTTATAGAGATGCAAGAGGCAGCTTTTATCCTAAGGACAGCGACTTCCCGTTCTCTTGCAATCATGGATGAAATTGGACGAGGAACAAGTACACAAGATGGAATGTCTATTGCTTATGCTGTAATGCGGGCTATGGTTGAACTTCATGTAAAAACATTGTTTGCAACCCATTATCATGAGCTAACCATGCTCGATACGAGCGGGATGCAACTATTGACACTTGCAGTCGCTGAATCAAAACGGTCCATAGTTTTCCTGCGAAAAATACAACAGGGTGCAGCCGATAGTTCTTACGGGCTTCATGTGGCAAAAATGGCTGGAATTCCAGCCCCGGTAATTCGAGAAGCAGCACAATTCCAGAAACTGCACTTTGCCGATTATGAATTACGCAGCAACAGTGGACAATTGGATTTATTCAAAGGTTCTACACCTCCACCTGAAACAGAATCTCCCTGGGATTCACTTATTTCAGAAATTAGAGACTTCCCAATTGAAGAATCAACTCCCATGGAGACTATGAGATTTCTTGAATATATACAGGACGAAATCAATAATTTTTCCTAACATTTTTAAAGTTTTTTTTCACTTGTTCCCGTTATAGCAATATGAACTATTCCTTTGGAGTATGTCCTCTTTGCAGACACACAAGCTTCCTGTTTTATGAAGTATGTCTTTTATGTTATGCCAAATTGGAGCAACAAAAATGCAAGTATGTGACTCCTCATTTCTGCAGTGTTTGTGGTGAACCCTTATTACATGAAGATGCTCAATGCCAGCACCCAGTAACTAACCATTACCTGCATCGTGTCTTTCCCTATGCTAAGGATGTTAAACAACTGATTTTACTATACAAAAAAAGTGACATACAAAGAATTTCTCATACTATTTCACATTTGATTCAAACCGATTATCATATGTTAGAACTCATATACGGAAGGATTCTCTGTGTTCCCGTTCCTTGCAGCAGGCAGCGTATATCAGCTACAGGGTGGGATCCAGTAACAACAATTCTTCGAAAAGGGGGAATACCATTCCTCCCTCTCATAGGAAGAACTGGATCTCCACCACAGAAATCTTTGAATCGAGAACAAAGATTACACATGACACAGCTCGCGTATTGCCGCAATGAACAGATGATTAATGTCAACAAGGATTGTATTGATGAGTATGATGCCATCGTTCTCTTTGATGATATAGTAACTACAGGGTCTACTGTTCGAGTCTGTATTGCATTACTGGAAAAGGTTGTTTCAATTCCGGTTATCAGCTTCTGTGTAGCGGTGGATTGACAATAGTCAGTAAATGAATTAGTGTTTTGTTAGTTAGATTTGATTTTTGGGGATCGCAGAGGCCGATCCCTTTTTTATGGAGTTGTATTGAGAAATAGTATTCAGAACGATGCATTATTCAAAGAAATCTCATCGGTACTCAATCCTATAGGGATTTTAGTAGTAGATGCGAGAAAAGATGAACATCGGGATACCACACATGTGGTCGTTATTATCACCACAAAAGAACATACTGCAGGGATTGAAGAGTGCACGAAAGCACATAGAATTCTGTTTCCTCGTCTGAGTCTATTACAAGGCGAACGACACTTGGATTTGGAAGTATCTACACCAGGAATACAAAGAAATTTCAGGGATGTATATGAATTCTCTCTTTTTTCCGGCAAACGCTGTAGAGTTTATGACACAAGAAAAAATGATTGGGTAGAGGGTATTATTTCGTCAGTTGAAGGAGAATCAGTGGTGCTCACTCAGGCACAGATTGAAGATAGCTCAGAAATTCATATGGAATATATCATACAGTACAGCCATATTCAAAAGGCTAAATTAGCATACGCATGGGAGGATATGTAACAATGTCCAATGATTTAGGAGATGCAATTCGCAATCTCGTTAATGAACGAGGCATAAGTGAAGATCTCGTTCTTGAAACTATTCGTGGTCTATTACTCGCTGCTTATAAACGAAAGTTTGGCTCAAGTGATAATGCGGTGGTTCAATTCAATGAAGAACACGATAACGTACAATTATTTGCAAAAAAAATGATTGTGGAAGATGATGATTTCGATGATGAGTTTGACGAAATTTCACTTTCCGAGGCAAGAGAGCTTCATGAAGAGTGTGAAGTGGGTGACGAACTCATGATACCGATAGACCCAAAAACTTTCGACCGAATATCGGTACAGAGTGCAAAGCAGAAGGCAAAGCAAGATCTGAGAGAAATCCAGAAAGATACCCTGTATTCCGAATTCAAGTCTAAAGAGGGAGAGATGATTATCGGTTACTACCAGCGGGAAGTAAATGGTGATCTGTTTATTGATTTGGGAAAAATTGAAGGATATCTTCCAAAGAAATTCCAAAGTCCACGAGAAATTTATCGAAAGAATGATAAGATAAAATGCTATGTATATCAGGTGGAGAAGCCAGAGCATGGCCAATTACGGGTAGTTCTCTCTCGAACACATTCTGAATTTGTTCGCAAGCTGTTTGAATTGGAGATACCGGAAATCTATGATCACTCAATCGAAATTCATAAAATAGTTCGCGAGCCTGGATATCGTACAAAAGTCGCTGTCTATTCACATAGAACAGACCTCGATCCCGTTGGCGCCTGTGTTGGGTTGAAGGGAATTCGAGTTCAGACTATCATGAGAGAGATGGAAGGGGAGAGAATTGATGTATTGCGGTATGATCCAAACCCAATTGAGTACATTAAAAATTGTCTCTCACCTGCTGAAGTAAAACGTGTAGTAATTCTTGATGAAGCTAAACGAACTGCAATAGCAGTTGTTGAAGACAGTCAGTTATCACTTGCGATTGGAAAACAGGGAATTAATGTACGTCTTGCAAATAAGCTTGCTGATTGGATTATTGACGTAAAGACACTTGACCAGTATCGTGAAATGGATCTCGATTTTGAGACCAAGGAACGTGTTGACGCCTTGTTTACTGATATTCCTCAGAATGAACCGGAATATTATGAAGAGGAAGATGAAGAATTGATGCTTGCTGATATCGCAGAACTTGGTAAGGAAATTGTAGACAAGCTTCAGTTCCATGATATTTATACAGTTGAAGAGTTTGTTAATCTTACTGACGATGAGATAAACAGTCTCGAAGATATTTCTGATGAAGAGGTACGCAAAATCCACAGCGTCCTTGGAGAGTATGTCGATATTGTAGAGGAAGAGATTGATTCCGAAGTGGAACAGCAATTCCTTTGTCCTGAATGTGGGCATACACTTACACCCGACATGACAAGTTGCCCCAATTGTGGTGTTGGTTTAAGTTTTGAAGAAGTAGAAGAAGTGGAAGAAGACGAGGAGTAATCGAAAGTAATTATGACGGAAGATGATAAAAAACCAAAAACAACCTTAATTAAACATGCACGTGGACCTGTTCAGAACACTGAGAAGTCTTCTCAAAAGGAAGATACAGAATCTTCACGTCCTGTTGAAAAGAAAAAAGTGGTTGTGGTAAAGAAGAAAGTCGTGGTAGTCAGACCGCAGGCAAAACCAGTAGAGAAACCAGTCGAAAAACCTGCTGAACAAGAACGTGTACAACCGGTTGTTGAGACAAAAACTGAACAGGCTCCTGCAAGAGCGGCAAATGAGACCGAATCAAAAGCTTCCGTCGAATCAGCTCCTAAGAAAACTGTAGAAAAAAAACAGGAACCTACTCGTGAAAAGACTGCACCTAAAAGAGAGACTCGTAAAAGTACTGATCATCCTTTTAGAAAAACTCCAAATTCTGGCCCCTCTACTCCTGTTGTTATAGCACCCAAGAATCTGCCGCCAGTTCCTGGGCAAGGACAGACCGCTCATGCTCATGCTGAATGGCGTAAGAACAATCCAACTTCTCCACGAGCACCTCAATCTGCAGGTGGACCTCGACAAGTAGGTCAGGTAGGTGGTTCTTCAGGAAGACCAACTGGTCGTCCTGGTGGATACCAAGGAAGGCCCGGACCTGGTGGTCCTCGTCCACAAGGTGATTCAGGAAGACCTCCTTTTGGTCAGAACAGACCCGGTGGCGGACCTCCTCCAAGAGGTGGTAGACCACCCTTTGGTCAAGGAGGTCGTCCCGGTGGTTTTAACGGCCCAAGAGGCCCTCGTCCCGGTGCAGGAGGAGGCGCTCCATCAGGGGATATGCCGCCTATTGCCCAGAAACCTGCAAAAAAGGTGTATAGAAAGAAAAAAGATTTCTCCAAATCTGACCGTGAGAATGAACGGGACTTTCAGATTAAGCGAAAGAATCAGCATCGTGCCAACCCAATCCCTAAAAAGATTGATATCATGGAAATTATCACGGTTGCTGACTTAGCTAAGAAGATGAATCTGAAAGCCTCTGAAGTTATTGGCAAACTTCTCAAGATGGGCATGATGGTGACCATTAATCAGCAGATTGATTCAGATATTGCTACCCTCATAGCTAATGAATACAATTGTGAGGTGAATATTGTTTCACTTTATGATGAAACACTTATTGCTACTGACGATGATAAACCAGCAGATTTATTAGCACGAGCACCTATTGTTACTATCATGGGACACGTTGACCATGGTAAAACCAAATTGCTCGATGCCATCAGATCTACCGATATTGTTGCAGATGAGTTTGGCGGAATTACTCAGCATATTGGTGCATACAAAGTGAGTCTTCCCAATAAAGGAGATATCGTATTTCTTGATACTCCCGGTCACGCTGCTTTTACCATGATGCGTGCACGTGGTGCTCAGGTTACCGATATTGTAGTACTGGTTGTTGCTGCAAACGATGGGGTGATGCCTCAAACTATCGAGGCGATTGACCATGCAAAAGCAGCAAAAGTACCAATTATTGTTGCAGTAAACAAAGTAGATCTCCATGAAGCCAATGTTGATAGAGTGAAACAACAACTTTCTGACCATGGTCTAATGCCCGAAGACTGGGGCGGTGATACGCTCTATTGTGAAATTTCAGCCCTTAAGAAAACAGGTATAGATAATTTGCTTGACTCTATCCTACTTCAGGCGGAAATGCTTGAACTGACTGCGAACCCGCACGTTAGAGCGGAAGGGAAAGTACTTGAATCAAGAATTGACCAAGGTCGCGGAATTGTTGCTTCAATTATCGTAGAACGAGGTACGTTACGACAGGGAGATAATTTTGTTGCAGGTATTTATCCTGGAAAAGTGAGAGCGATGGTCGATGATCATGGAAATCGTATTGCTGAAGCTGGTCCTGCTACCCCTGTGGAAATTATTGGATTGAGTGATATTCCTGGTGCTGGAGACCCCTTCCAGGTAACAGAAAATGAGAAGCAGGCAAGACAGGTTGGAGCAAAGAGACAGGAACTTGAACGCCAGGGACAAGCAAAGAATGTTAAGAAGGTTACTTTAGATAACATATTTGACAAAATGCAGGATGGATCGATGCAGGAGTTCAATGTCATTATCAAGGGTGATGTTCAGGGTTCTGTAGAAGCGGTACAAAATGCATTAGAGAAACTATCTACTGACGAAATTCGATTAAATGCTATTCGTGCATCAGCAGGGGCTATTATTGAAGATGACATCAATCTGGCAATCGCATCCGATGCTCTCGTGCTTGGATTCAATGTTCGACCCACTCCTCGAGCACAAACACTTGCAGAGAGGGAAAAGATTGAGATCCGAAAATATAATATTATCTATGACGCGGTAGACGATATTCGTGATGCTATGGAAGGAATGCTGACACCCGATAAAAAGGAAATTGTCATTGGTCAAGTTGAAGTTCGAGATACCTTTAAAGTACCGAAAATTGGTGTTATCGCCGGATGTTATGTTACGGACGGTAAAGTTAGACGCAATGCCATGGTGAATGTAATACGAGATAGCATTAAAATCCATACTGGAAAGATTACATCGCTTAAGAGATTTAAGGACGATGCGAAAGAAGTTTCTGAAGGTTTCGAATGTGGTATTGGTATAGATAATTTCCAAAATATTCAAACTGGAGATATCCTCGAAATTGTGGATATTATTGAGGTTGCAAAAAAGTTAAAAGTAAATGAGTGATTATGTACATCAGCGGTTAGAATCCCGCATACAAGAAACTATAAGTACCATGATTGTGACCCGTGAAATTAAACATCACGGGCTCAGTCCATTTGTATCGGTAAGTGAAGTCACGCTCTCACGCGACAAAGCATATGCAACTGTATGGGTAACAACATTTGAAGATGAACAGACTTTACAACAATCAGTTGAAGCTTTACAGCATGCTGCAGGTTTTATACAAAAGCGTCTAGGAGTACTGCTTAAAACTCGCAACACTCCTAAATTGAGGTTCAAAGCTGACACATCTCTGAAAGAGGCTCAAGCTATGCATGAACTCATCGATAGTCTTCATGTGAACGATGAGCAGTAATTCTTCTGTTCTGCTGGTCAACAAACCTACCGGCGTAACATCTTTTACCTCTCTAAACCCTATCAAACGAATTATTGATAAAAAGGTTGGTCATGCGGGCACTCTCGACCGATTTGCAGAAGGCCTCATGATAATCCTCACTGGAACGTTTACAAAATTGAACCCACTGTTCATGAACTTGGATAAACGATACCAGGCACAGATATATTTTGGAGTTGAAACCGATACTCTGGATCCGGAAGGAGCTGTGGTCGCAGAAGCACCGGTTCCTTCAATCGATACAATATCTGAAGTGATTAAATCACAGTTTATCGGTCCAATCGAACAAATACCACCCTCATATTCTGCAGTCCATGTTCAGGGAAAACGTGCTTATGCATTAGCTCGTGCAGGGGAATCAGTCACACTCACACCAAGAAATGTTACT
>Ga0334901_1001407_pt1 | contig 25570 bp, 29 predicted proteins | sample GraSluR3_MG_3_FD_207216 | JGI IMG/M metagenome (GOLD analysis project Ga0334901, IMG submission 207216) | Sludge microbial communities from methane-producing bioreactor in Wageningen University, Netherlands - Granular Sludge_15_08-R3 | ecosystem: Engineered > Bioreactor > Anaerobic >... | reverse complement strand
GTTTCCCATTCATTTTGTAGTCGAGGAATGGGAGAGGAATGGGGAAGCCCCATGCGCTGAGCAGGATTTTTCCACAAATAGAGCATCAAATCATCCCCAGCTTCCATTCATGCTCTCACAATCAAGCACCAAATAAAGATGTAGTAAGAGACTGTGCAAGAATTCCTCAATCGTGATCAATAGTGCACTGACTTGCAGTTTGAGCTTGACAAACATAAGTGAAGAATAATATTATGAGATTTGGATCAAGTTTTGCGCTTTCAGATAAGCAAGCTGTTTCAAAGCACGATTATGCCGATTATGGCGTGAATCATTGAACTATCAGTTCTAACTTAGGGGAGAATGATGATGAGATATATAACACAAAGAGTAATCCTGCTGGTCCTCCTGCTCAGCACGATGTCTGTGCTGATAGCGGTTGCACAGCCGCATGCCCGTGAAGAGATCACGATCGGGAATGGAGCCAATCTGGCGCGTGTACCGGTGGATATGTATTACAAGACCAGCTATTTTCAGATGCTGATCTTTCCATCTGAGATAAACGATTTTACCGGTTTGATTACTGGTTTGAAGTTCTACAACAATTTTGTGAGTGATCTGCAGGGCAAACATACCAAGATTTGGATTCAGACCACTTCGCAGAGCACTTTATCTTCTGGATGGATAGCTCTTTCCGAGGAATCCAGCCTGGTTTATGATGGCAATATGTATTATCCCGCTGGCACAAATCAGATTACATTCCCTTTCATCCATGAATATACATATTTTAACAACCAGAACCTTTTGATCACCATCCAAAGACCAATGGACGAAGATTATCACAGCATGGATGATAGATTTCAGGTGCAAACCATCGGAAGCAACAGGGCCCGTAACTACCAAAGTGATTACACGGAAATGAATCCTTTTAACCCCGATGATTCCGGCTCTGTTTCTGGGACATTTCCTATGACTACTTTACTGACAATCCCCATCTTACCTGCTTCGGTTAGCGGAGTGGTGACCCATGAGGGATCCGCGCTTGGAGGTGTGCAGATCGAGCTGCAAGGCACGGAGTATCAAAGCCAATCTGATGCCGATGGAGAATATCTGATCAACCACATACAGCCGGGAAACTATGTCCTAAGATTCTCCAAAATTGGCTATGCAACTCATACGCAAGAGATTACACTTAACGAGGATGATGCTCTACAGATTGATGTAAGCATGGATTTAGCCTCCACCATTACTCTCAGCGGAAGAGTGCTGGCATCGGATACAGCAGCTGGCCTTGAAGGTGCTTTCATCGCCATAAATGGTACAGAGCCCTATGCCGCAAATTCTGACGAAAATGGATATTTCGAGATCGAGGATGTGTATGGTGATCAACCATATAACTATACCATCATGGCAGACGGTTATACCGGCATTTCTGGCGAACTTGAACTAGGCAATGTGGATTACGATATGGGCGATCTTACCCTGAATGAACTAAGCTATCCCCCACAAAGTGTTTCAGCCATATTGGATCCTGAAGAAACAATGGTTACTGTCTCCTGGTCAGCTCCTGCTGAAGGTCAAGCTGATTGGGCTCCATCCTTGGCCCCCCACACTCGAGCCCTTGAAGGATATGAAGTATATCGACTCCGACTTGGGCAGGAAGACGATCTGGATAGCTGGATCCTGCTCACAGATGAGATCTTGCCTGATACCACCTATATCGATGAAGACTGGCTGTTGTTGCTGGCAGCGACATACCGTTGGGCTGTAAAGACTATCTACACGAATGGGGTGAGCTCATTGGCGACAATCTCAAACTCCATTACTCAAGGAAATGTAACCGGCATGATATCCGGCTTCGTGATCACTGCAGAAGGAGATCCGATCCCAGGAGCTACTATCACTGCAGGAGAAGATCAAAGCTCTACCGAAGACGATGGCAGCTATCTCATGATAGTCCCGGTCGGGGTCTATACAGTAAGCTTCTCTGCCCCAAGCTATCATAGCCTGGATATGGAGAATGTGGTAGTTCAGGAAGCAGAGACCACTGTCCTGAACGTAATCCTGCAGCCTACATCAGTAAGTGACCTGGTGAACCCAGCGGAGCTCACTGCAATTACCGGCATTCATCCGAACCCTTTCAACCCCGAGACTACTATCTATTACAAGGTAGACAAAGCCGGACCCAGCAGCCTGGAAATTCACAATATCCGAGGACAGAAGGTTCGAACTTTGCACAGATCGTTTCAGCAAGCTGGAGTGCACAGCCAGGTTTTTGATGGACTCGATGACAATGGGGCGATGCTGGGCAGCGGAATCTACTTCTGTGTGCTGCGCTCAAGCGGCAACACAGATACTCGTAAGATGGTACTAAGTAAATAAATTATCCATCATTTAAGAGCCCCGGCATGCTACCGGGGCTTTGTTTTTTAATCTTAATCATTGACAGAAACTCCCATGGCTGCGAAGATAGTAACAAACGAAAACAAGGAAATCTTTGTATGTTTGAGAAAATCCTGAAACAGCAGATGATGAACCGGGTCTTATACGCCCTGATTCCGATCACGTTGTTCTCTGTATATCTCTTTGGTTGGAGGATCCTGGCCGTAGTAATGGTGGCAAATCTGGCCGCTTACTTCACGGAGTGGTTATTTGTTCGGAACAAGAAGCCGGGCAAGATCTCCATGGCTGCATTTGTAACCGGTACTTTGGTAGCATTGACTCTTCCGCCAACGATCCCACTTTGGATCTCAGCGCTTTCCGCTGTGGTATCGATCTCTTTTGGCAAGATGGTCTTTGGAGGATTTGGAGCGAATATCTTCAATCCTGCGATTCTGGGCCGCACTTTTGTGTATATTTCGTTCCCAAACCAGATGACAATCTCTTGGGTCAAGCCCTATCTCCTCGGCGACTTCCCTGGTGGCTTTGTCCGCTGGCAAGCAGAGGCGGGGATGCGAACCGGTGCGACTATATTGAACAACTATCGTGCCACAGGCCAAGCGCTGCACAGCTTTGGTGAAGCCTTTAGCGGCTTCATTCCAGGCTCAATCGGCGAAAGCTCTGCCTTGCTGATCATCCTGGCCGGGATCTACCTGATCCTCACTAAGACTGCGAAATGGCAGCCCATGCTGGCCACGGCACTTTCTCTAATTGTATTTAGCGTTGTCTTTTACCCGGGAGTAAACCCCCTCTATTTCCTGATTAGTGGCGGTGCAATTTTTGGTGTGGTCTTCATGGTGACAGATCCCGTATCTTGTCCCAAAGGGAAATGGGGAATCTTGATCTATGGGCTGTTGATTGGCTTTCTCACTGTGTTTATTCGGCGCTATTCCCTCTTTGCCGAGGGTTTTATGTTTGCACTGCTGTTGACCAACGCTTTTATGCCTTTGATCGAATACGGCTTGGAGAAAGTGGGGGTTAAATGAAAGACAGTTTTTGGTATCCCATCGTCTTTATGCTGATCATGGTGATCATATTTGCCGGGATTTTGAGTGTCATGTACCGCTTCAGTGCAGAAAAGATCGAAGCTTTGCAAAGAGATAGCTATCAACAGGCTATTCTGGGCACATTGGCCAAAGCGATCGCAGAGGCAGAGGGAAGCACAATGGAAGAAATCCTGGCACAGTATCCGGATTCTTATCAAGAGTACATTCATGAGCAATCAGTTACGGGATTTGAGCGTAAGATTTATATTGCCGAAGTGGATGGAGATGTGGTGGCATACTGCTTTGAGATTCATGGTAAAGGCCTCTGGGGCAGCATGCAAGCCTTGATTTCTACCTCGATAGACCTGCGCACCATCCTGGATTTTGATATAGTAAATCAACATGAAACTCCGGGCTTGGGTGCAAGGATCGAAGAAGATTGGTTTTTGGGACAGTTTCGGGATCGCCTCTTTGTGATTAACCCGGATTCTGAGGAAGATGTGAGCGGGAGCTATGAGTTTATCGCAGAGACTCAGACTCCTGAAAATGACCAACAACTACGCCGCGTTACCGGGGCTACAATCACATCAGACTCCGTTATCAAAATGCTCAGAGATGAGATAAACTATATATATAACTATTTTCGGAACAATGAATTATGACTAAGAAAGAGATCTTCATCAATTCCGCTTTCAAGGAAAATTCAGTGTGGCGACAGATCTTGGGGATTTGTTCGGCTTTGGCAGTGACAAATCTGATGCTAAACAGCCTGATTTTGGGTTTGGGAGTGATCTTCACTCTGGCATTGGCAAATTTCACCATCTCACTGATCCGAAACTGGACACCCCGTAGCGTCCGAATGATGATTCAGACTTTGATCATCGCCTCATATGTCATCATCGTGGATATCTTTTTGAAGGCAAATATGCCTGAGATCAGTAAACAACTGGGACCCTACGTGGGCTTGATTATCACAAATTGTATTCTTATGGGACGTGCCGAGGCTTTTGCCTCACAAAACAAACCTTGGGATTCCCTGATCGATGGCATCGGAGCTGGCTTGGGTTACACGTTGGTGCTCATCGTGATATCTTTTATCAGAGAACTCTTTGGTTTTGGCACTATCTTTGGCTTCCAGGTCCTGGGAGATTGGTGGATCTCCTGGAGCATCATGGTCATGGCTCCCAGCGCCTTCTTCCTGCTGGCGCTTTTGATCTGGGCAGTGAATACTTACTATTATAAGGCGAAAGCATAATGGATATCAGCGCATTTGTTCTTTTTTGGGCTGCAATCTTTACCAGCAACATCTTGCTGACGAATTTCCTGGGTATGTGTTCATATCTTTCAGTATCCAGAGAGATCGAATCGGCAATGGGCTTGGGATTGGCAGTGATCTTCGTTCTTACCGTGACCTCAGCTTTAAACTGGGTGGTGTATCACTATTTACTAGTGCCATTTGGCATTGTATATCTGCAGTATATCATCTTCATCATCGTGATTGCGGCTTTTGTGCAGTTTTTGGAGCTTTTAATCGAGCGATATGCTCCGGCTTTGTACTACTCGCTCGGGATTTTTTTACCGTTGATCACGGTAAATTGCGCGATCTTGGGCGTGAGCCTGTTTATGGTAATCCGCAACTACAATTTCATCCAATCTGTAGCATTTGGAGCCGGCAGTGGCATCGGTTGGCTGCTGGCAATCTTGATGCTGGCAGGGCTGCGCCGTAAGCTCAAGGAAAAGCTGGTGCCGATTGGCCTCCGGGGCGCAGGCATCAGCCTCATCATCACCGGAATCATGGCTTTGGGCTTTGTCGGGTTTTCCGGCATCGTACAAATTCAATAAGGGGCATTGATGTTTTTGAGAATTATCCAGGATATAGCCATCATGGGCGGAATCGCAGTGTTCTTGGCCCTGATCATGGTGATCGCACAGAGATGGCTAAGCAACTATGGTGAAGTGACCATCAATATCAATGGCAAGCGGGATCTGACAGTCACAGGAGGCAACTCTCTGCTGGCAAGCTTGGGCGACAAACAGATCTTTATCCCTTCCGCCTGCGGCGGTCGCGGCTCTTGTGGAGCATGCAAATGCAAGGTTTTGGAAGGTGGTGGCCCTCTCTTGCCCACGGAAAAACCTCTTTTGACCAAAGAAGAGATGGCAAACGATACCCGCTTGGCGTGTCAGGTGAAAGTGAAGAGCGAGATCAAGATCGAGATCCCGGAAAGTATATTCAATATCCGCCGCTACCACAGCGAGATTGAGGAGATCATCGATTATACCTATGACATTAAAGGAATCACCTTCAAGCTGCAAGGTGGTGAAACCATTGATTTCAAGGCAGGGCAGTACGTGCAGCTGGAAACTCAGCCCTATGCCAAAATCAAGCAACGTGTCATGCGAGCTTACTCGATCTCTTCCAAGCCCGAGATAAAAGACAGAATCCAGCTTATAATCCGTCTGGTGCCGGAGGGAATCTGCACAACGTGGGTGCACAAGCATCTGAAAAAAGGTGATAAGGTGGATTTCACCGGACCATATGGAGATTTCTATCTGCGCGATACGCAGGCAGATATCCTCTTTGTGGCGGGTGGATCCGGAAAGGCGCCGATTAAGTCCATGCTCGAACACCTCAAGGAAGTTGGAACAAATCGTAAGATGACTTATTTCTTTGGGGCTAGAACCACCAAAGATCTGTATCTCACAGAAGAAATGCAAGCATTTGAACAGCATTTTGATGATTTCTCCTATATACCAGTGCTATCAAATCCTGAAGCAGAAGACAATTGGGATGGTCGCACTGGATTTGTGATGCCGTATTTCAAAGAAGCTATTCGAGATCCAAAAAACACTGAAGCATACCTTTGCGGCAGCCCGGGCATGATCGCCGGAGTAACCAAATCCCTGGTGCAAGAATATGGTCTGGATGAAGACAAAATCTATTATGACAGCTTTGGATGATCTATGAAAAAAACTCCTATTGATAAGAGAATTATGGCCCGCATGAAAGCGGGAGTGCTGACCTATAGCGGCTTTTTGGGGAAAGACAATAGGGACTTTCGCCAGATTATCGCTGATGATGAGATGTCTCTGGAGAAGCTGGGGGTGACCGCAGAGGAGATCGCAGACCGTCTGGAATACTTTCAGCAAAGGAGTTTTAGTGCATTCCAAGGCTCTGCAATCGTGGACGATATATATGAAGTGGATACCGAGGTCGTGCGCGGATACCTCCCCTGCCCCTTTGCGCACCAAGGAGTGTATCGCAAAAGCTATACCACGATAAAAAACACGAAAAGCGGCAAAAGCTTCACCTTTTCAGCCCTCAATATTCATTTGATCCGCGATCATCATTTCTTTGAAGGCCGGGGCTCACACTTCCGTCTGGAGCCTCATGAGCTCATAGCAGAGCTCTTCTGATTAAAAATATATATTGACTAAGACAGTAGCCTGCCAAACTTGGCACTCTGCCTATTGACGTTTAAATTAATGATAATATAAGGAGTTCCTAATGGCAAAAAATAATCGTGGAAAAGAAGTCAAGAAATTGCCGAACCAAGGCCGTGGCGAATGCCCTTCCTGCCACCGTACCGGCGTTAAATTACTCTACGAGATAAAGGTCGAAGACAAAACCGTCAAGGTCTGCAAAAATTGCAAAGGCCTGCCAGCTGAAAAGATTGTAGCCTAAGCCTGCTACGACTGTTTGGGAGAGCCAATGCTCTCCCTTTCTTTTATTGAAATGAAAGCCATCAAAGAGCTCGGTCAACACTTCCTGAATGATGCCTCGGTAGCGTCTGAAATCGCAGATCTGGGCTGCATCGAAGAGGGAGAGAGGATCTGGGAGATCGGCCCCGGGCCCGGCATTCTCACCAAAGAGATCTTGGATCGAGGTGCTGAATTGGAAGCATTTGAGTTGGATCGTCGCATGGCTCATATCCTCAAACAAAACTTCGGGGAAAGTGTTCAGCTGCAAATGATTGATATCTTGAAGCTCGATTGGCTAAGGCAATTGGATTCTGGGAAAAAGCCTATAAAGCTGATTGCAAACATCCCCTACCAGATCACATCCCCCCTCCTGTATCGGATCGAGGAGCATGCCGATAGCTTCAGCCGCATCGTGATGATGATCCAGCAGGAAGTGGCATATCGCCTGTCTGCAGAGCCAGGTAAAAAGAGCTACGGTCCGCTCAGCATCAGACTGGGCTTACGCTTCGACATTCATACAAAGCTAAAAGTTGGCAAAGAATACTTTGATCCCGTGCCCAAAGTAGATTCTGCCGTGATCGTGATGACGCCCAGAAGTAACCCTGTCCAGATCTCTCACCCCAAACTCTTTTATGAGCTTATTAATGCAGCTTTTGCGCATCGGCGCAAGACTTTGAGAAACAACCTGCTTCCTATGCTTGGAAAAGATAGAGTGAGCCGACTGGAAGTAAATAGCGAAATAGATTTTCGCCGCAGAGCGGAGACCCTTGGTGAAAGCGAGTATATTCTTCTTAGCGATCTTATCGCTGAGCTGTAGTCTATTTTCTCAATCACGCGCCATAGAGTTTTACCTCTATAACAGTAATAATATCCGCCTTTTGGAATCCAAGCTCGGATATCAGATCAACCCCATCAAACATGGCAGCATCGATGTCATCGGTCAAAGCTCATGGGAAGAACGCTTAAACTTCAACCAGCAAACTCGTAGATCGCGATTGGGCAGTAACTTCAACTACCACAAGCATAACTTGATTCACGGTATATCGGTGGATTATGAATCCTTTTACGACGCCAGCGATCTGGATCCAAGCGCCTATATAAACAAAAACGGCAGCATTGGCTATCAGCTTTGGTGGAGCCCGATTGATAGCCTCTCGATGGGAGTTCGGACCAGTGGTCTGATTCGCAATGAGCAAGATCGCTATCTGGTGGGCAATCACATCAATAGTGATGGCTTACAGCTCCAATCCTCCATAAGCTATCGCTATGATCATGAGTATGTTTCGGCGAACATTGGCGCTCAGGTGGATCAAAAAAGAATGGATTGGGAAGCCTATCAGGACGCTTCGGCAAATCTCGGCGTGAGCTGGTATTTCCCCTCTGGATATTGGGATAGTCGCTTTTTGATCAGTCAACGCAATGATGACATCTATAACCTATATACTCAAAGCGAAAAGCAAAACAGCAGCTACCATAAGCAAGATACGCAAAACCGTAACAGCTTTAGCATTCAGAGCGTTGTGAGTTACTTTCCGCACGACAAGGTTACGCTAAGTTTCAGTGAATACTATTCGCAGCGGCGCACCAGATTGGATGAGAATATCGTGCGCAATAATGGAGAGTTTTTTAACGACCTGCAGCTCAGTGTTGGCTACGAATTGCTGCCCAATCTAACTCTGAGCAGTGATGCCGGACACCAATTGGCGATCAAGGACTTTAGCTATGCAGAAAACACAAGGCATGTGGAAAACCGCAATCTTCGGGGATCAGCCGCATGGGAATATAGTAAGCAGGATTCATTGATCGTGCGACTCGGTATTAATCTGCAGAGGACATACTTTCCCCGCAATGATAATCGATGGGACAATGATCTGAGGAGTCGCAATGTCAGCCTGGGCTGGAAACACTATCTGCATGATTATATTCGGGTAGGAAATTGGCTGCTATATACTCTGAGAGAAGACGTCTATCTTGATTCGTTGCTTTCTTCAAATAATCATAGCCTGGAGAGTATTAGTTTCTTGCCTGAGATCGACATCCTCTTGGGAGACCGGCTAGCCTTGCGCCAAAACTATCAGATTCGGGCGGATTATACTGACTATTACTTTGTGGGTGAGCGCACAAACAAGCTATATCGGCAGGTGGGATACGGCTATAACCTGATCTTTGACAGCTATCCATATATCGCCAGGTCAAACGATGACAACTGGCTAAGCATGCCCTATCGTCGTAATCGCGGCTCTGCCTTCATGATAGATCTTGGCTATGCCTATGAGGAAAATCAATATGCTTTTGAGAAAATCAGAGTGTATGAGATTGAAACTAAAAATCGCAAGTATCAGGGCAGCTTGAGCATGAAGCATGATATCGGGGATTTTTATTATAGCCTCAGAAACATCTATACTTGGGGAACCTGGACCGAGTATGGCCTTGAGTTTGCAGCAAACTGGAGCTTTGACCATGGCTCATGGCTGGAGCTAAGCATCAACCCGATCTCTGAAGATCTAAAAAATGTAGATTGGCGCAGCTCCGTAAACCTGAATCTCAGGTTTTGATTGACAAAATCTCCGCTTGAAGATGCTTGGTCTTTGCCAGGTACAGCCAATGTCTGAATGTGAACCATGTCAGGTCGGGAACGAAGCAGCATTAAGCAATCTCGGACATGTGTGCTGCTACCTGGCTTTTTTTGCAGCTTCGGCTTTGAAATTGCATAGGTATTAGTTAGTTTTATGGCCTGTCCGATAAAGGCCTTTTAAGGATTTTATGTATGAAGAAAGTACTAATTTGCTTGTTTCTTGCCCTTAACATGGCTGTGGCTTCAGCCTATCCGATTCGTATCCAAAGCTGGGACATCCCCAGAGACGTAAAGGCGATAAACGCACTGAATTTGAGTATCGAGAGGGTCAATCACGACTCTGGAGTGATCTTGGTCGAAGTGCGTGACCAGGCCGAACATGATCTTCTTACCGCCAGTGGTTTTGATGCACAGCGCATTCCCGATCCCAGCCGTGAGTATTATCAATATCTGATGCAGACCACAAAAGACAGTGACAATCCCATGGGTGCTTATTACAGCATTGACCAGTATCATAGCTTTATGCAGGATACAGCAAATCTTTATCCCCAGATCTGCCAACTTGTTCAGTTTGGCAGCTCTGTGCAAAACCGCCCTCTATATATCATGAAGATTTCCGATAACGTCACGATAAACGAAGCTGAGCCAGAAGTCAAGCTCATCGCCAGTATTCATGGAGACGAAACGGTCGGCTATGATTTGATGATCCGTCTCATAGATCTCCTTACTTCGGAATACGGCAGCGATCCCCGCATCACAGATATCGTAAACAATACCGAACTGTGGATCTCACCTCTGATGAATCCAGATGGCTACGTCAATGGAGAACGCTACAATGCTGCGGGAGTGGACCTCAACCGCAACTTCCCCATGCCCAATGGCGTCACGAACCCAGATGGAAACCCCACCGCAGCCGAAAACCTTGCCATGATCGATTTTAGCCATGAGCATAACTTCCTCATGGGCATCAACTTCCATGGTGGAGCTTTGGTGATTAACTACCCTTGGGACTACACCTATGCCCTTACTCCGGATGACGCCTTGATCCAAGATATCTCCCTGACATATTCCACTCACAATCTGCCCATGTACAATAGCAATGAATTTGACCAGGGCATCACAAATGGCGCACAATGGTATGTCATCACGGGCTCCATGCAGGATTGGAACTATGGCTTCACCGGCAATATCGAGCTCACTGCTGAAGTCAGCAACATCAAATGGCCTCCCTCGTCCACCCTGGATAACTATTGGGCTGAAAACCAGGAATCCATCTTGAGTTTCATCGAATATGCTCAAAAAGGGATTAAAGGCACAGTAACCGGTACGGGGGCCGAGCCAATCCCAGCCACGATCGAGATTTTGGGCAATAGCAAGATTACTCGCAATGACCCCGTGGTGGGAGACTACCACAGATTGCTCCTGCCTGGAGAGTATGAGGTCAAGATCTCCTCCCCAGGCTACATCCCTCAAACCGCCACCGTTACAGTACCAAATACAGGGCACGTCGTTCACGATATGGCACTTGAAGCAGCCACATCCCTGCATCTGTATGGGACGGTGAAAGACAGGGATGGCTTCGCTTTGCCAAATGTGCAAATCCAGCTAAATGCAGATGAAGAATACAGTGTTACGACAGCTGCTGATGGCAGCTTCTATGTGGATGGAATCCTTGAGGGGGACTATCAGGCTCAGTTTTCCCGGCCAGGTCATGGAGCAGTGCAACAGCAAATTGAGCTCCGCTCTGACAGATACACAAGTTACGTGGTCTTTGTCCTCGATGACCCACTGTTTTACGAAGATTTTGAGGCAGATCTATCATCTTGGAATGTGAGCTCTCCCTGGGCAATCATTCAGGAAGATGGTAATGGAGTGCTAACCGACTCGCCCGGAGGGAATTATGGCAACAATATCAATCGGGCAATCAGCCTGAGTGATCCCGTCTCCCTGGTCGGCATCCAGGATCCGGTGCTCAGTTTCGCAGCCCGTTGGGATCTGGAGTCCGGCTATGACTACGTGTATGTAGAAGGATCAAACAACGGCAGCAATTGGACACAACTGGGCAGTTTCACGGGCAATCAACCGGAATGGACTGATCAGTATTTCCCATTGGATGGCTTTAACGCTGGAGCATTCTATCTCAGATTCAGAATCCGCACGGATTGGTCTCAAACAGCTGACGGAATCTACATCGATGATGTATGTATCTCAGGACGAGATACCAGCAGCCCGCTCTTTGGAGACGTGAATCAAGACGGAATCATCGACAGTGCAGATATTCAAGAGCTCTTGGATTACACTGTAGGAGGGGAGCTCAGTGCAGATCAACTCATCAATGCCGATGTAGATCTCATCGATGGCGTGAAGACTGTAGATGCTCAGCAGATATTGCACTACATGCACAATCCCGATTTCCGGTTCCCCGCTCAAAACTCGGAAGCTTACACACTGCCCGAGATCCAGATGGAGGCCGAGCTGAATGGTACGTATCTCCACCTCAGCAACGATCCCAGCCTCAGAAGCCTGCACTTGAATATCCCATATCCCATTACCGGCATGAATACGTATCTTGAAGATGATCCACCTTACTATGCTTACGGAGACGGAATCGGCCTTTTTAGCACTGTGCACAATCACCCCTTTATGGGCGAATACTTTGTCATCCAGCTTCATGAACCCGAGGAAAACTTTGTAATAGATGCAGAGGTAAACGGCCATACAGTCCAGATCCAAGTCGGAGAAGGCAGCACAAGCCCTGATAATTCCCCGACTTTGCCCATTACTCTGAGGCAAAACTACCCCAATCCCTTTAACCCAGAGACCACGATCTCAGTGTATCTGCCTAAGCCCCAAGAAGTAGACCTGGAGGTCTTCAACGTCCGCGGGCAAGCCCTCAGATGCCTCGCCAAGGGCAGCTTCCCAGCTGGCGAACATAGCTTCGTCTTCGACGGCAAAGACGCATCAGGCCGCAAACTGGGCACCGGTCTCTACCTCTATCGCCTGACCACTGAAGGCGGGACAATAACAAAAAAGATGGTGTTAAGCAAATGAAAAACTTAGTTATAATGACTGCCCTTGTGCTTAGTCTGCTCTTTGCAGCGGCTTGTGCCAAAGAAGGCAGGCAAGCATCTGCGACCAGTTCAAAACCTGAGTTTCGCCACGATGCAAACCTACAGATAGAAGATGCTAGCGGAGCCCTAAGGGCTGAGTTCAGGATCGAGATTGCGAAAACTGAGCGGGAAGTAATGGATGGCCTCAAGAATAGAGAGCAGATGGATCCGGATCATGGAATGCTTTTCATCTTTGAACACTTGGATTATCATTCCTTCTGGATGCAAGATACCTACCTCAGCCTTGATATGATCTTTATAAATCATGAAAACGAGGTTGTGCACATCGAAGAAAACACCACACCTTTTAGTGAGGATCCCATATTCCCAAGCCGGCCTAATCTTTATGTACTGGAGGTTCTGGCTGGAACTGTACAAAGATTAAATATAAAGGAATCGGACATAGTAAAATGGCAAACTTTAGAAGATCTTTAGCCCCCCTAATCCTTGTGATCTTACTCTTTAGCTGCAAAGCTAAGCCCGAGGCAGAACAAGCCACGCCTCAGACAGCGCAGTATGAAGAAACAATCCCCGAAAAGCAGGAAGAAGAACCCACTGTCTTGCAGAGCTATAACTACAATTGGAACAGCGGCGAAGAGATGCCGGATCTGGTGATTATCATCGATGATTTTGGCAATAGTGCCGGTCAACTTCTGGACGATTTTGCAGATCTTCCTTCCGAGATCGTTTTTGCAGTCTTACCAGATCTCCCCCATACCAGGACCGCTGCCAATAAAGCAACTCAATCCGGGCATGAAGTAATCATCCACATCCCGATGGAGGCTGAAAACAGCAGCGTCAGTCCCGGCGATAAGTTTATCGCAAAAGGCATGGATACTGAAGAGATCAAAGACATCCTGCAGGATTTTTATCGTCAGATGCCAATGGCTGTTGCCGCAAACAATCATATGGGCAGCGCCAGTACTGCTGATCTAAAGACGATGAATAGCACTTTGAGTATTCTGAAAAGCAAAGGACTTTTCTTCATCGATAGTTCCACGACCTCTAAAAGCGCTGTCTATGCAGCAGGACTTCAGCAGAATCTTTTTACGGCAAAGCGCGATATATTTCTGGATGTCCCGGATAGCAGCGATGATACCCTGGCAGACAAGATCAATAGCCTGGGAAAATACAAAGGTCGCAAAGAGCCGGTAATCATAATCACCCACTGCCACAATCGGGAAAAGCTGGAAGCTTTGCAGAAGTTTATTGCCCAAGTTCAAGGGATGGGACTCAGGATCGTATCTCTGCGTGACGCTTTCCCAAGAGCACTATCCTAGTTTTTTTGTCCTCTATAGTGTTTTAGATTCCGGCATGGCATGTTGCTGTTGCATAAAGTCAACAAAATCAAAGATAAAGCGGCGATTTTTCTTGACAGAATGTAGCGATCGTGCATGATAGCTTCAAAGAGGATAATATGATTAAGAAAACACTGATTTCGACCCTGTTTGCTGGCCTGTTCATCATGGCCTGGGGCCTCTCTATATACGATATTCAATATACTACCTTCCCCGGTAGTGACAATACATATCCATCGCGTTATGCAGGCAAAGCCGTTAGCACAGAAGGCATAGTGACTGCTACTGATCATGAATCCGGAGGATATTTCATTTCCGAGCCGGTTTCTGGTCCTTATTCTGGACTTTTGGTGATTGACCGCAACACGCAAGTAAGGGAGGGAGATCGTATCCGCATCAGCGGTACGGTGCGAGAAACCTTTGGGATGACAACTCTGCAAGACATCAGCTCGACCGTTGTCCTGGAGCGCAATCATCCTCTGCCCCATCCCGTAAATCTTACGACTGCCCAGCTTACTCGTGCCATGGAAGCCGAACCATATGAAGGCGTCTATGCCAGAGTGCTTTCGGTTAGCAGTGCCGGCCGCAAAGCCAGCGCAAACCGCCTCCACGTGAGTGACGGCACCGGTCTTTGCCCCATCAAGCTTGGTAGTTTCAATAATCAAGAAAATAATCAGGCCCAAGCTTTAGGCACCCAGTTCAGCTCGATTACAGGAATAGTCACATATAGCTTTGGTGAGTTCTCACTCAATCCGATTTCCAACTCTGATATTGTAGTCAACCAGCCGGTATCCATTCAAAACCGCAGCTGGGGTAGAATCAAATCCATCTATAAGTAAAAGAGGTTCATAATGAAGAAATTTTTCAAAGCTCTGCTCGTCATCGGTGGGACAGCTACCGCTGCCCATTTCGGTCTGAAGGCATATCGCCGCATCAATGGCATTGTAAAACTTTCCAAATCTTTACCCGAATTTCTCTCTAATGTCTATGGTGAAACCCCCAAGTTGGACATCAATCAGCAAATGAGCCTGCTCTCGATCAAGATAGGCTTCTCCCAGGAAATACTTGATAAACATGATGATATTGAAAACACCGTTCGCGAATATATCGACGACTTCTACCCCGAAGTAGCCAAATGCTCTGTGGATATTGAGATCCATGCCAAAGGTGAAGAGGAAGAAGAAACCGATATCGTCGAAGAAATTGAGGATGCCATCGAAGAATCCGTGGATAAAATCAAAGATAACGTTGATGAAGTCAAGGAGAAGGCCGAGGAAGTCCTCGATAAATAGACCCGCAAATCATTCTACCTTTCTGGGTGAAGTGCATGCACTTCACCTTTTTTTGTATACAGCAGTTTTTATGGCGCTGAGCCTCAAAGCCAGTTATACTTTTTATAAAAGATAACAAAGCCAGGAGGAAATCCATGAAAGTAGTACACTATGAAGCAGTGGAACTCGAAGAAGTAAACATCGAAGGGGCCAAAGGCGCCAAGATACGCTGGCTAATCAGCCAAAAAGATGGTGCGCCAAACTTTGCCATGCGCATGTTTGAAGTAGCCCCCTCAGGGCACACTCCCTATCATCAACATGAGTGGGAGCATGAATTATATTGCCTCTCCGGCAAGGGAGCGCTTGTTACAGAGCGTGGAGACATCCCATTTGCTGAAAATGATATAATGTATGTAGATCCCGGCATGATGCATGCCTTCAAAAACGTTGGTGAAGACACCCTCAAATTCCTCTGTCTGGTACCAAACGAACAAACTGCCAAAAAGAAGACAATAAACCCTTTTGCAGATGAAGAAGCTAACGACTGTTGAAGGATGCCCAATGAATAAGACAAATAAAGAGTATCTCTACAAGCTCCTTCGTGTACCCAGTCCTTCCGGATTTGAGAGCGAAGCTCAAAAGATCACCCGTGAATATCTGCGCGGAACTTGCGATGATATCTCCAGCGATGTAAATGGTAATCTAGTAGCATTCAAGCGGGGCCAAGGTGATCGAAACATCATGATCGTGGGCCATGCCGATGAGATCGGCTTCATGGTAAACTACATTGATGAAAATGGTTATGTATATGTGAAGCCACTGGGCGGATTTGATGTAAACCTTCTGCCCGGCCTCCGTTTGGACATCCATCACCAAGGTAAGATTGTACGTGGCATCATCGGTAAAAATGCGCCGCATATGTCCCGCGGGGATTCCGATGCTCCAAAGTTGAAGATGGAAGACATCTGGATCGATATCGGAGCCAAAGACAAAGACGATGCCCTCAGCAAAGTATCAATCGGCGATACCATAACCTACAGCAGCCAGATTGAAGAACTGGGAAACAACAATATCGTTAGCAAAGCTACAGACAACAAAGTCGGCGTATATATCGCTGCCGCAGTGATGAAAGCACTTGCCAAAACAGAGCTGAAAGCCAATCTATTTGCCGTAGCTTCTGTTGGCGAAGAGACCACCATGAAAGGTGCCAGTACCAGCAGTTACAAGATCAAACCGGATATCGCGATTGCTGTGGATGTAACCTTCACTTCGGATGTACCGGGTGCGGACAAACGGAAGTTTGGAGACGTCCGCCTGGGTCAAGGACCCACCTTGGCTCTGGGACCGCTTGTGCACCCCGGAGTAAATGCGCATCTGCAGGAACTTGCCAAAAAGCACAAAATCCCGCTTCAGATCGAGATTAGCCCTCGAGGTACAGGCACAGATGCTGATGCCATTCACGCTCAAAGAGGTGGAGTCGCCACTGCCGTACTCAGTATTCCGAACCGCTATATGCACTCTCCCAATGAGATAGTGAATCTAAACGACCTGGACAATGCCGTCAAACTCCTCATTGAATTTGTGAAGAGTATAGACGACAAGTTTGATCTCCTTCGATAGTACAACAATTAGTACAAGATAAAAGCTCAGGGATGATACTTAGACGGTGTCATCCCTGATTTGCTATGGGATTTGTAATAGTTGGTTCAAGGCAGCTGTATATTCTTTGTGATGATTCTCTTAAGGATATCAGATTCATTGGGCATACCCAATGAATCCCATGGCCAGTAACTGCTCTTGCATACGAAGCAGATCAAGCCACCATGGCGAAATTCGTAGTTGATTGTCCTTAGATTAACCGATACATTCTCGATATTTGCCACATTTTGCCAAGTGCTCCTGGCAATAGTGTGCTCTCGCACATCGGTCGGCAGATCTTTGTAATAGGACACACTATAGCTATCTGACTGAACCTGTACATCCAGCTCTTGCTTGCGGGGATTGGCTGTGAGAGACCATTCCAGATTCAGATCATCCATGGGGTCAAAGGTCTGCTCGATGTGGATAGGCATGTTTGGCATGACCAGGCTTCCCTCTATACTTTTTTCTTCTAAAACTATGTGATAGCGAATCGTATCGCCGCTACCGGCTATAAACTCCGAGTCAAAAAGATTGAAGCTATAGTCATAGAAAGTATTCCCATACACATCATTGTATCTAAAGTTCCTGACCTCGATTTGAACATCATCAAGATACAAAGCGGCCAAAGGCTCTTTTGTGACGAAGCGCAAACGAGGATCTTCTGTGGAGTGCGCTCCCATATACTCGTATTCCAGTAGCAGGTAAAAATCCTCTTGCGGCGCCAAAGTCATCTCGATCTCCGATGGAAGAGTTTTACCACTACGGCGGTCACAAGAGCAGACAGTAAACAAAGAAAACATCGTCACTAATACAAGCAGATACTTCATCTTGATCCCTCCTTCTCATACTGAAGACGTTCGCATAGCTTAAGAACTCGCTGAAAACGCCACTGGGATCGGCTCTGGACGGACACAGGCATTTGATAGTAATCGTAACTGGAGAATACAGAGATGAAACCGCCATCGTGATATTGATAGTTTTGAGCTTCCAGGCCAAACTCTGCAGATCTGATTTCACCCAAGATTTCCCAAGTGCTTTTGGGGACTGAATAGTCGCGGACTTTGGAATCCAATTCAACAAACCTTGAAACATAGCTGGTATCCTCAGCTCGATACCATTGCAAGAAGTATTGCAGATCAGGATCCTGCTGTAATTCCCATTCAAGATTCCAATCGTTTGCCGGATCAAATGCTGGAGGATCCATAATGATTCTTGGAGGCATCTGAATACTTGATGTTATTGTACGGGCACTATAGACCAACTCAACACTCAGTTGTTCACCAAAGTTACCGTCTTCGGGCATTAGATTGTACGAATAGTAGCCGCTACGCCCATCATAACTGATTGAACTGATTGTTAAATCACTGCCATCTAGACTCATGCTGCTTAAAGCCTGTTTGGAGACAAGATACACATAGTTTAGAAGCGTTTCATCCTCGTATTCTTCAACCTCGATCATTAGATAATAATCCAAAGTTGGGTTCAGAATCACTTCCAGTGCACTGGGCATCCCTTGGCTGCTGCTCTCGTCGCATGAGCTTAGATGAAACAAGACTATAATGAGCAGAATTAAAGATAGAGTTTTTTGCATTAGGCTTCTCCTTTATTGCTATCTAATGTTGATTAACAAGTATACTTGTAGTTTGCCTCAAGCTTGGCACATTTGATTACAGACCTTTCCGCTTTCGCCCCAGAGCATCTGCCATCATTATCGCGCTATATACAAGATCCGGCGTAATCTCCCCTGCTTCTTTGTGGATTGATGATTCCGGCACACAGGTAGCTATTGCCACAGACATAATTTGCTCTTGATCCTGATAATTGACTCCAAGCTCGGCCAATGTAGTGGGCAGGCCACTAACCTCACAGAACTTATATACTTCATCCAATACTTCACACTCTGCAGAGTTCAGATGCAAGCCGGTCAATACTCCAAATGCCACCTTTTCCCCATGATAACAGGCATGCGTCTGAGGCAACACGGTCAAGCCATTGTGCACGGCATGGGCACAAGCGATTCCACAGCTTTCAAAGCCAATCCCGGAAAGCAGGATGTTTGCCTCGGTGATATTGGCAAGAGCCGGAGTGACAATCCGCTCTTCATTGGCGATTATTGCCTGATAGCCATATTCCATTAGCGTGTCATAGCAGAGTTTAGCTATCCCGATCCCGGCAAGAGTGCTGTGTCCGCCACATTCATTTAGCTCGTGATTCTGCGAACATGTGTGGGCCTCAAACCAGGTAGCCAGGGCATCCCCCATGCCAGATACCAGAAATCGCACTGGAGAGGCTGCAATGATATTCAGATCTACCAGTACTACAGAGGGATTATGCTTTTGGAAGAGCACTTCCTCAAAAACGCCTTCGGCAGAATACTTTACGGCACATCCACTGCAGGGCGCATCCGTGGAAGCGATTGTCGGAATAATTATCACTGGAAGGCCTTCCCAATCTGCTGTGATCTTGGCGGTATCAATGACCTTGCCTCCGCCCATACCAATCACCAAATCTACTTTGTGATCCCGGATCAAGGTTGAAATTCTTTGTAGCTCCGACTCACAGCATTCGCCGCGGAACTCTTCAATAGTACACAAGTCTTCAATATCTGGTGGTTTATGAGCGGGTAATATCACACTGCTCACCGTTGGTGATGCCAATAGTAGCGCTTTGGAGCCAAAGCTCCGGATCAGCGTTGGCAGCTCTTTCAATACTCCAGTTCCCTGAATGTATTGTCCGGGAAACATTGCTTTTTGCATCAATCCTCCACCTTATCTCGATAGTTACCCTGATTAGTCTTCCCCATGCTGCAGAATAACTGCTCTACTTCAGTAAGGACTGCTTCCAAATGCCTTGGATTGGAACTAACTATTCCTTTAGGGATTGTGAGCCGAAGCACCATATTCATCCACCTTGCCTTACTATTTAACTAAATCATATCATCCTGCAATGTCTGTATTAGTCAAGATAAATTTCAGATGCTTCCGAAGCAGCATCTTTCTTCATTGTTTTGCCCAGCTCTTTCCCATTATTTTTGTAGTCGTCTAATGGGAGAGAAGCGGGGAAGGCATGCTCTGGGACTTGCACTGATATGGCAAATGTGCGCAGCATGGGCAGTGGTTTGTAGCTTCCGGCAAAGCATAAGCCCTTGATATCAATCTACTCTATTTGAGTAAAGAGCACTTTGCTATCAACGAACTAGCACGAATAGAAACAATATCTATGGGTCGGGATCTGAGGACCGCTCGAGAAATTTGCTTGACGAATTGGCTTTATTATTTGAAAGTGAAAAAAGCTGACTATTGTGTCTCACGACTTGTCTTATGCAGGCATAAGAAGCGGTATATCATAGACATGGTGCGATAGCAGCAACGACTTGAGTTTCAATAAAAGAAGAATAAAGGAGAAAAAGAGTGGAAAAAATGATGCTATTGGGCGATGAAGCCCTCGCACAGGGAGCTCTGGATGCTGGTATTTCCGGCTTTTATGGATACCCAGGTACTCCGTCCACCGAGATCATTGAATACGTTCAACGATCAAAACAAGCAATTGAGAACAAGATTCACAGAACTTGGTCTTCAAACGAAAAAACAGCCATGGAAACTGCTCTGGGGATGAGCTATACCGGGCGTCGGACGATGGTCACGATGAAGCACGTGGGTCTCAATGTAGCAGCAGATCCATTCATGAATTCTGCTATGACAGGATCTCATGGTGGGCTCTTGATCGCCGTGGCGGATGATCCTTCAATGCACTCCTCTCAGAACGAGCAGGATTCCCGGAATTATGGACACTTTGCCATGATCCCGATATTGGAGCCATCCAATCAACAGGAATGCTATGATATGGCATTTTATGGCTTTGAGCTTTCCGAGAAGTATCATATCCCGGTGATGATCCGCCTTACCACCCGTCTATCCCATTCCCGCAGTGGTGTGCAAAGAAGAGAAAAGCTGGAGCAAAATGTTCTAAGAAAGCCTGATGATATCTTTCAATTTATGCTGCTCCCGGCTGTGGCCCGTAGGAAGTATAAGGCTCTGATAAAAGCCCAGGAAGAGTTTGAAGCCGAATCCCTTGCCAGTCCATTTAACACTTTTAAGCTTGATGCCCAAGACTACAGCAAAGGCATCATCGCAACCGGATTGGCATACAATTATCTTAAAGAAGTTTACGGGAAAGATTCAATTCCGCATCCGGTGGTCAAGATCAGCCAATATCCCATCCCCACCAAGCAGATTCACGAGCTATATGAAAAGTGTGAGAGCCTGGTAATCCTGGAGGAAGGAATGCCTGTGCTCGAAGAGCTTATCAAAGGCGCTGCTTTTCAAGGGCTCAAACCGATACATGGCAGACTGGATGGAACGCTTGAGCGTGATGGAGAGCTGAACCCGAACAAGGTGGCAGCAGCTCTGGGAATGCCGGCAAAATATGGTAAAGATATACCTGAGATAGTAACCGGACGTCCGCCAGCCTTGTGCGTCGGCTGCCCTCATGCCGACAGCTTCATCGCCCTGAACAAAGCCGTTGAAGAGTATGGCAGGGGACATGTGTTTTCCGATATCGGTTGTTACACTTTGGGCTTTATGCCTCCTTACAATGCGATAAATTCCTGTGTGGACATGGGTGCTTCGATCACAATGGCAAAAGGAGCAGCAGACAGCGGCCTCTTCCCTGCTATTGCCGTGATCGGGGACAGCACATTTGCACATAGTGGCATGACGGGACTTTTGGATTGCATCTACGATAAAAGTAACGTGGTAATCATTATCCTGGATAACTCCACTACTGGTATGACTGGTGGTCAGGACTATACCGCATTTGGCAAGCTCGAAGAGATCTGCTTGGGTCTGGGAGTAGAAAAAGGGCACATCCGCACATTCTTCCCCTTTGTGAAAAACCACGAAGAGATGACTCAAATCTACAAGGAAGAGATCGCTTATGAAGGGGTCTCGGTAGTAATTCCACGGCGTGAATGCGTGCAAACCATGAAAAAGAGAAACAAAAAAGGGGCAAAATAATGAAGAAAGATATCATTCTCGCCGGAGTCGGAGGTCAGGGAATACTGACCATTGCTACCATCCTCGGCCATGCCGCCCTGAAGAGAGGTTGGCAGCTTAAACAGGCTGAAGTGCACGGTATGAGTCAACGCGGTGGCGATGTCCAGAGCCATTTACGTTTGTCGGATGAAGAGATCCACAGCGACCTCATCACGATGGGCGATGCCGATATGATTTTGAGCGTGGAGCCCATGGAAGCTTTGCGATATCTGCCATATCTGCATGAAGATGGCTGGATCATCAGTAATTCCAAGCCCTTCAAAAACATCCCAAACTACCCCAATGAAGATGATCTCTATGCGGAGATCAAAAAGAATAAGAATCACAAGCTTTTTGACGCAGATGCCATAGCCAGGGAGATCAAAGCTAACCGCTCCATGAACATCGTGGTCCTAGGTGCGGCAATCCAGCATCTGGGATTTTCCAAGGAAGAGATTTCGGAAAGCATCAAAGCAATCTTCTCTCCCAAGGGCGAGATGATAGTTGAGGCAAATCTGAAAGCACTCGAAGCGGGAATCCAGATAAGCTAGCTAGGCTCAATAATTACAAATCAACCCGTGAGTTTGAGATAGACTCACGGGTCTTTTTTTGCAAGAGCTTAAGCGAGACCTTCACAATCAAAGGGCATAAGCACGGAGTTTATAAGGCTCAAATCCGGATAAAGAAATTGACAAAAAACAGCGCACAATGAGCTTGGTAAATAGGGATGCTTCCCTTTAGGAGAAACATTGTGAATATCATAAATCAGAAAACGGGTTGGATCGAAGTAATCTGCGGCAGCATGTTCAGCGGTAAGACAGAAGAGTTGATCCGCCGGATCCGCAGAGCAGAATATGCCAGACAGAAGGTCCTGGTGTTCAAGCCAGCCATCGATGACCGCTATGATGAAATAAACATAGTTTCCCATTCAAATATGAAGGCGCCATCCATTCCCATCAACGAGCCCTCCGAGATCTACTCCCAGCTCAATGATGATACTCAGATTATCGCCATTGATGAGGCCCAGTTTTTTGATGAATCCATAGTCGGCATCTGTAATGATCTTGCAGATCAGGGATATCGGGTGATCGTGGCGGGACTGGATCAAGATTTTAAAGGCAGCCCATTTGGAAGCATGCCCCAGCTCTTAGCAATCGCTGAATATGTAACCAAAAACCTGGCTATCTGTATGAAATGCGGAAACCCTGCAAATCGTACTCAGCGTACCGTTCACCAGGGTGAACAGATCCTGGTAGGCTCCACAGAAGCTTATGAGGCGCGTTGCCGCAATTGCCACGAGGTGCTTGATTGATGTCTACCAGCGGCTTAGCACTTCTCTCTATTATTCGTCTGATCCAGATTTACAATCTCATCATTCTAGCCCGCGTGATCGCCAGCTGGATAATCCATGATCCATACAACCCCATTTACAGATTTTTGCACGGCATCACAGAGCCGATTTTGGGTCCCATCCGCAGTATTATGCCAAACATGGGGCTTGATTTTTCACCAATAGTAGCTTATCTTCTTTTAAACATCTTACAAAGGATGTTGATCAGCTTACTCTAAGGAGGAGGAAAGGTAAATGCCACTTATCCCTTTGGATATTCGTCATCAAGAGTTTTCCGGACAGATGTTTGGATACAGCAAGAAAGAGGTTCGTGCCTTTTTGGAGCAAGTGGCCGGTGAGCTCGAAGAGCTTTTAAACCGTCAGGAACGAGAGCTAGCCCGCAGAGAACAGATGCAGTATGAAGTAAAACAGGAAGCGGTAACTGCCTCCTCCGCCGTTGAGGACCTCAAACGCAGAGAAGAGCTCATCAGCCGCACTTTGGTCTTTGCTGAAAAGACCAAGGCAGATATCATCGGAAACGCTCGTAAAGAGGCAGAAAACATCATCCATGAAGCCGAGATCAAAGCCAAGCGTGCGATCAATGAAGCCAAACAGCACCTGAGCGTTTTGGAGCACCAGTATCTTGCTATCAAAGAGCAAAAGAGACAGTTTCTTATGCAATTTCGGGTAGAGCTTCAAAGCTTTCAGGATCGCATCAACAAGGATCCACTTTTGAGCAAAGACACAGAGCAGCTTATGGATGGTGAGTTTAAGCAGATCAAGGAAGAAATTATTCCCAATAAAACAGAAGGAAACAGAAAATGACATATAAAGATACAGCGAAGTGGCTGTCAAAGCGGATGCCCGCAATCCCCAAAACGGCCATCATCTTGGGCACAGGTCTAAGCGATATGGCAGAGGACTTTCCCAGGATACTTACAATCCCATACTCCGAGATTCCCGGCTTTGTCCCCAGCACTGCGCCATCCCACAAAGGTAACCTCATTTTGGCAGAGGTCTCAGGGCAGCCAGTGCTTTTTCTGCAAGGAAGGATACACTATTACGAAGGTTATGATATGACACAAGTAACCTTTCCAACGCGCGTCTTAGCCGCGCTGGAAATCAAAGAGCTGATCGTAACCAACGCCGCCGGCAGCCTGCGCAAGGAATTGGTTCCGGGAAGTATTGTCCAGATCACAGACCATATCAACTTTATGGGCACAAACCCTTTGATCGGTCAGAATGATGATTTTATCGGCGAGCGTTTCCCCTCCATGAATGAACCATATGATCCACAGTTTATGAAGATCACTGATGAAATCGCGAAGAAACACAAGATCCGGACCCACAAGGGAGTATATATCGCGGTTAGCGGTCCGAGCCTGGAGACCAAGTCAGAATGTGCCGCTTTTGCGGGATGGGGTGCAGATCTAGTGGGTATGTCTACTGTGCCTGAAGTGATCACTGCCCGCCATGCCGGTATCAGGGTATTGGGTTATTCGATCGTCACAAACTATAGTAATCTCTTCCACTCCGAAGCTCATTCACAAGATGAGATTCGCTTGCATGCCGGAGAAGCCTCCGAGATGTTAAAACTCCTGCTTACAGAGTTTATTGCAGGGCTTTAGTAGTTTTTTATTGACATAAGAGTGCCTTTTTTATTGCATGGGATGTCAGTGATCTTTAATGAATTGTTTAGGAGAGAATTATGGCTCAGAAGAAACTATCTGCTGAAAAACTGAAGTTCTACGAGGAGCTTATCCGGGCAGAACTAAAAGAAAGCATGGCTTATATAGAAAACATCAATAAGGAACAGAGCGTTGGTGCGCGTGAAAGCAGTGGAGATCTCTCCTCCTATGCATACCATCAGGCAGACCAGGGTTCCGATACAAACTATATGGAACACACTGTCATGATGATGGAATCCGAACGTAAAAAGATTCGTCTTTTAAACGACGCTATGCGCCGCTTGCACAGTGGAGACTTCGGCATCTGCGAGATGTGCGGAGAAATCATTCCTGACACCAGACTGCAGATATTGCCCTATGCCACTCTTTGCATCGGTTGCAAAGAGAAGGTAGAAAGCAAAAAACGCAGCCAGAGGCGCTGATGCAAAGACTCAAGACTGCCCCTGCATTCTTGATCATGATGATCGTGTTGGTTTTGGATCAGCTTTCGAAGCAGATCGTGAGGATGAATATGGAGATGT
>Ga0334901_1001403_pt1 | contig 25599 bp, 20 predicted proteins | sample GraSluR3_MG_3_FD_207216 | JGI IMG/M metagenome (GOLD analysis project Ga0334901, IMG submission 207216) | Sludge microbial communities from methane-producing bioreactor in Wageningen University, Netherlands - Granular Sludge_15_08-R3 | ecosystem: Engineered > Bioreactor > Anaerobic >... | reverse complement strand
CGAGCACGAGCAGCGCAGGCTGGCCTTGCGGAGGCAGGAGGCCGTCGGCGCCCTGCAGCGATCGGTGCTCGGCGCTGCCCCCCTCGACGAGAAGCTCCAGCGCATTACCGACGGCATCGTGGACGTGTTCGAGGCGGATTTCTGCCGCATTTGGGTGACGCAGCCGGGCGACCTGTGCCGGTCGGGCTGCATGCACGCCCGGGTGACCGACGGACCCCACGTGTGCCGGTGGCGCGACAAGTGCCTGCACCTGAAAGCCAGCTCCGGCCGTTACACCCACCTCGACGGCGACGTGCATCGCCGCGTGCCCTTCGGGTCCTACAAGATCGGGCGCCTGGCCGACAACGACCCGAAGTTTCTCATCAACGACGTCACGACCAATCCCCGAATTCACAACCGCGCGTGGGCGAGGAAGCTGGGGCTGGTCTCCTTCGCGGGCTACCAGCTTCGTCCACCCGATGGCGAATCGACGGGCGTTCTTGCCCTGTTTTCCAAGAGGCCGATCACTCCCGAGGAGGATGCGCTGTTGGAGACCGTCGCCTCGGCCACGGCCCAGGTGATCGAGAACGCCCGGGAGCACGAGGCGGCCGTCGCGGCCCGAGAGCAAGCCACCCGAGAGTCGGTCAAGCTGCGGTCGATGATCGAGGGCATGGCCGAAGGGGTCGTCGTCGCCGACGCCGACGACGTCGTGACGGACGTCAACCCGTGGTTTCTCGAAAAGACGGGCCTGAAGCGCGACGACGTCGTGGGCAAGTGCCTCTGGGACTTCCATGCGAGAAGCGAGGCCGCGGCCCGTCTGCGGGCCGCGCTCGACGGTTACCGCGACGGCACGGCGAGGAAGATGCACCTGGTCAACCGAGAAATGCTGGGCATGCACCTGTCGCTCCGCGTTCAACCGATGTTCGAGGGCGGCGCGTACCGGGGCGTCATCCTGAACGCCATCGACGTGACCGACCTCGCGAAGGCCCGGCTGGCCGCCGAGTCGGCCAACCGAGCCAAGAGCGCCTTTCTGGCCAACATGAGCCACGAGATCCGCACGCCGATGACCGCCATCCTCGGGTTCGCCGACGTCCTCATGTCGAGCCTCGACGACGCCGAGGCCTTGGAGATCGTGGAGATCATCCAACGGAACGGCGAGCACCTCCTGTGGATCATCAACGACATTCTCGACGTCGCGAAGATCGAAGCGGACCAGTTGAACATCGAAAAGACCCCGTGGTCGCCTCGCGAACTCGTCGAGGAGGTCGTATCGCTGCTCGAAAACCAGGCGCAAGCGAAGGGGCTGACGCTGACCGACGAGTACGTGGGGCCGATTCCGGCCGCGATCGAAACCGACCCGCACCGGTTGCGGCAGATCCTCGTCAACGTCGTGGGCAACGCGATCAAGTTCACCGAGGCGGGAAGCGTGCGCATCGTGACGCGACTCGACGACGCCCGCGGCGAGGCCCCGAAGATGCGCTTCGACGTGGTCGACACGGGAATCGGGATCAGCCCGGAGCAGATAGGCCGGCTCTTCGAGCCCTTCACCCAGGTCGACTCGTCGTCGACGCGGAGGTTCCAGGGCACCGGGTTGGGCTTGGCCCTCAGCAAGCGCCTGGCCCAGCTTCTCGGCGGCGACGTCGAAGTGTGGAGCGAGCCGGGCGCCGGGAGCACCTTCCGGATCACCATCGCCGCGGGCCCGCGGGACGGTGTTCCCATGCGCGACGGTCGAACGGAACGCCTCGACGGAGACTGCGACGAGGCGGGGCAGGAGGTCGGGCAGCGCCGAGCCGGCCGCGCCGTCGTCCCATGCGCAATCCCGACGGTCGAGACCACGCATCCCGAGGCACTCATCGAGGGAAACAAGTCATGACGAAGGTGCTCATTGTCGACGACATGCCGGGCATCGCGTCCTTGTTGGCCAAGAACGTGGCCGCCCAAGGATACGAGCCGCTCGTGGCCCACGACGGCTTCGAGGCCCTGCGCCTTGCCGCGGCCGAACAACCCGACGCGATTCTGCTCGACGTGATGATGCCGGGCATCGACGGTCTCGAGGTGTTGCGGCGGCTCAAGGCCGACGAGCGGCTTGAGCCGATCCCCGTAATCCTCGTGACCGCCAGGCAGGAGGCCGACGACGTCGTCGCGGGGCTCGACGCCGGCGCGCACGATTACGTGGTCAAGCCGTTCCAGGCCGCAGTGCTGACCGCCCGCCTTCGGTCGGCCCTTCGCGTCAGGGATGCGCAAGACGCCGTGATCCGCGTCAACGAGCAGTTGCGGGCCGAGATCGAGGAGCGCAAGCGCATGGAAACCGAATTGGCCCAGGCCCAGAAGCTCGAGTCGATCGGCAGGCTGGCGGCGGGGATCGCCCACGAGATCAACACGCCCATCCAGTACATCGCCGACAATGCCCGATTTCTCGAAGACGCCTTGGACGAGTTGCATGCCGTGTTCCGCGCGGTCGACCGGCTTCTGGCGGCGGAATCCGACGGCCCGCTCCCCCATGTGTCTCTGGCCGGGCTTCGAAAGGCGTGGCGCGACGCCGACGTGGGCTACCTCATCGAAGAGGGCCCCAGGGCGGTCCGGCAGTCGCTGGAGGGCGTCGAGCAGGTGTCGACCATCGTGCGCGCCATGAAGCAGTTCTCGCACCAGGGGGGCGATCGGAAGCAGCCGGTCCATCTGAATCACGCCGTCGAAAACGTGCTGACCGTCTGCCGCAACCAGTGGAAGCACGTGGCCGAAGTACAGACCGCGTTGGCCGACGATCTTCCCCGAGTGCCTTGCCTGCCCTGCGAGCTCAACCAGGCGGTGCTCAACGTGGTCGTGAACGCGGCCCAGGCGATTGCCGAGGTCGTCGAAGAACGACCCGGCGAGAAAGGCACAATCACCGTCGAGACACGGCGCAACGGAGACTGGGCCGAAATCCGCGTGACCGACACGGGCCCGGGCATTCCCGAGGAAATCCGTTCCCGGGTCTTCGACCACTTCTTCACGACGAAGGGGGTCGGCAAGGGGACGGGCCAGGGGCTCGCGATCACCCGTGCCATCGTGGTCGACAAGCACGGGGGCAGCATCGACTTCGAGACCGGGCCGGGCCGGGGAACCTGCTTTATCCTCCGCCTGCCGCTCGCCGGCGCGTCGGCTCGGGAATGCGAGGTCGGTCGAGGCGCACTGCCCGCGGGGGCGCCCGCCGCCTGCGCGGAAACGACCAGCCCGGTCGGCCCTTGCGAAACTTATTGAAACGCCCCGAGGCAATTGCGATGAATCACTCCGTGCTGCTCGTCGACGACGACCCGAACGTTCTTCACGGCCTGGTTCGCGTCTTGCGCCACCAGCCTTATCGAATCTACACGGCCCGTTCCGCCGAGGAGGCAGTGCAGGTCGTGAAGGCGCGGGGCGTCGACGTCATCGTGTCCGACGAGCGAATGCCGGGCATGTCGGGCAGCGACCTGCTGGCCTGGGTGGCGGAGAACTGCCCCGAGGTGGTGCGGATCGTGCTCACGGGCCATCCCACGGCCGAGACCGCGATCCGGGCGATCAACGAGGGGACCGTGTACCGCTTCTTCACGAAACCCTGCCGACCCGCCGAACTGGCCGTTGCCATTCGACGCGCGTTGGAGTTCAAGCTTCAGCTTGTCTTCCCGCAGCCTGAAGGCTGAACTCCAGCGCGGGCGACCCCCGGGCGTCTACGGGCGGTTGGCCACCCGCTCGGGCGCATCGGCCGGTTGTTGGGCTTGGCGGTCGGGCTTGCCGGCGCCCGGGCGGTAGATGCCGACCTCATCGATGCCGTCGCCGTTGAAGTCGCCGACGACAGGCAGGTCGTCGGGGCCGCCCAGCTCGAACACCCGGTCGCTGGCCGTGAGTTGGCGGTCGCCGTCGGTGTCGAGGATCCACAGGCCGTTGCGGTAGACGCCCAGGTTGTCGACGCCGTCGCCGTTCCAGTCGCCGACCACGGGCTTGTCGCCGGGCCGGCCGAAATCGGGAACGTACGCGTCGGCCTCGCTCCACTGGCCGTTGCCGTCGAGGTCGAGGTACCAGGTCCCCTCGCGGAACAGTCCGATGTTGGTCACGCCGTCGCCGTTCCAGTCGCCGGCCACGGGCACATCGCCCTGGCGCCCGTACTCGAAGACGTGGTCGATCACGTCGGCGCGAAGCTCGCCCCGGGAGGTTCGCTTCATGGTGCGCCAACCGGCCGAAGCCTGGTGGGGCTCGGGGGGCAGGTTCTTGGGCCGGCCGGTGCGATCGTTCTGGACGTCGGGCAGACCGGGCTCGGCCGCGATGGCCCGCGCGTCGCCGTCCCAGGCGGGACCGTAGACGCCGATGTCGGTCTTGCCGTCGCCGTCCCAGTCGCCGGTGACGGGCAGGTCGTTTTCGCTGCCCATGCGCACCCAGAGGTCGCCGTCGTCCCAGACGCCGTTTCCGTTCAGGTCGATGAACCAGATGCCCTTGACGAACACGCCGATTTCGGTCGTGCCGTCGCCGTTGAAGTCGCCCGTGACCGGGATGCCTTCTTCCAGGCCGAAGTAGAGTTGGGCGATGGGCCGCCCCTCGGCGTCGGCCAGGGTCCACTGCGACCGATCGACGTCGCTGCCCGTCCACGAGGCGGGATTGAAGAAGGGGCTCGCCTCGGCCGAGGCCGTCCGGAATCCGCCAGCCGCGTTGCGCGGGCGCCCTGCATTGATCACGCTCAAATGCCAGGTGTAGGGCATCAGCACGCCTCCGTAGCGCGCCAGCAGCTCGGCGTCGGGCCTGGGGACGTAGTCGGGAATCACCGGCGCCGCCTGGTACGGCGGAAGCACCTCGGGTGGGTCGATTCGCGGCGGGGGATCGGGCTCGGGATCGGGCGGCGGAATCGGCGTCTCGACGACGATCACCTCGCTGAAGTTGTACGAGCCGGCCACGTCGCCCGAGCCCACCCGGATGTTCAGAATCATGTCATCCTTCGGATCGACCACCAGCCGATCGAGAATCGCCGGAGCGAGCGGCTCGTGCCGGTTGACCGCCGTGCCGCCTTTGTTCCCCGGCGTGTCGATGCTGTCGACGTATCCCTCGGGATGGTACTGGAGGACCGTGTACACGCCGGGCCTCAGACCGGTGAACTCGTAGTAGCCGTTCTTGTCGGTCACGGCGATGCGCGGGTTGCCTCGGTCGTCGAGGATCGGCTCGCCCCGGTCGTTGCCCAGTTGCAGGCGCACGCCGGCGATGGGCGTATCGTCGTCGGTGAGCTTCCCGTCGCGGACCTCGGCCGGATCGGGCGCCCGGGTCAGCGGCGCGACCACGATGTCGGGCCCGTCCTTGAACACGGTGCCCGAGATGGTCGCTGGCATCAGCTCGGTGAAGTCGTAATCGACCGCGTTGGCCCCGGCGTAGAGCTTGGCGCCCATGATCTCATCGTCGCCCACGATCCGGCCGCCGTGGGAGCCGACGTAGTCGTCGCCGTCGAAGTAGCCGGTCGGCTGGATCTCGCGAAGCCCATAGGTGCCCGGCTCGATGTTCGTGAAGCGGTACGCGCCGTTCGGGTCGGTGACGGTCGTGGCGACCGTGTTTCCGGCGACGTCGAGCAGATGGATGGTCACGCCGGCCAGCAGGGGCTCGTCGGGCTGGCGGATGCCGTCGCCGTTTCTCTCGGCATAAACCCGGCCGCCGATGCTGGCCGGCCGAAGCTCGCCGAAGTTGTAGTCGGTGCCGTTCACGCCGGGGGGAAGCAGCACCCCGGTGATCTTGTCGCCCGGGTTGTGGGCCGTGCCTCCGGCGCTGCCGGCCGAGTCGAGGCCGTCGTAGAATCCCTCGGGCTGCTTCTCGGCGATGCCGTAGGTCTTCCGGGGCTCGAGCCCGTCGAAGAAGTAGTAGCCCGACGAGTCGGTCTGGGTCTTGATTCCGGTCGACCGGCCCAGCTCGTCGAGCAGGGTGAGCTCGACGCCGCCGATTCCCGCCTCGCCCGGGTCGCGATTGCCGTTGTTGTTGTCGTCGGCATAGACGAAGCCCGATAGCTCGACCGGGACCAATTCGCAGAAATCGTACCCCGAGGCATCGGTGCCCGAAATGAGCTCGATCCCGACAATCGAGTCGGGGGCCCGGAGTTTGCCGCCCGCCGAGCCGACGCGGTCGCAGCCGTCGAAATAGCCGTCGGGCTGGATTTCCTCGACGCCGTACAGGCCGGGGGCAAGTCCCTTGAACACGTACTCGCCCTTCGCGTCGGTTTGGGTGGTGGCGATGCGGTTTCCCGAGGCGTCGAGCAGGTGGATGGTCACGCCAGGCAGCAACGGCTCGCCCGGATCGTGCGCGCAGTTTCCATTCACGTCGGCGATCACCCGGCCGCGAATCTGGCTGGGCAAGAGTTCGGTGAAGTCGTAGCGAACCGCGTCGGTTGCCGAGATGAGGCGAATTTCCACGATCGAATCGGGCTCGACCAGCTTGCCGCCGGCCGAGCCGACGTGATCGCGTCCGTCGTAGTAGCCCTTGGGCTGCACCTCGCGCACCCCGTAGGTTCCCGGCGCCAGCCCCTCGAACGAATACTCGCCCTTGGCATCGGTCTGGGTCGTGTCGATCACGGTGCCTGAGGCATCGAGCAGGTGGATGGTGACGCCCGGCAGCAGCGGCTCGCCGGGGTCGTAGAGGCCGTTGCCGTTCGGATCGGCGCTGACCCGGCCGCTGATCCGGCTGGGCAAGAGTTCGGTGAAGTCGTAGCGGACCGCGTCGGTTGCCGAGACGAGCGCAATGCCCGTGATCGAATCGGGGGCGACCAGCTTGCCGCCGGCCGAGCCGACGTGATCGCGTCCGTCGTAGTAGCCCTCGGGCTGCACCTCGCGCACCCCGTAGGTTCCCGGCGCGAGCCCCTCGAACGAATACTCGCCCTTGGCATCGGTTTGGGTCGTGTCGATCACCGTGCCCGAGGCGTCGAGCAAATGGATGGTGACGCCCGGCAGTAGCGGCTCGCCGGGATCGTAGAGTCCGTTGCCGTTGGGGTCGGCGCTGACCCGGCCGCTGATGGTGCTGGGCACCAGCTCGCCGAAGTTGTACCGCCTGCCGTGGACGCCGCTGTTCAAGCGGATTCCGGTGATCGAATCGCCCGGGTTGTGCGCGTAGCCGCCCGCGGTGCCGGCCGCGTCGAGTCCGTCGAGGTAGCCGGCAGGCTGCACTTCGTCGATCCGGTAGTTACCGGGCATGAGGCCCGTAGCCGACCAGGTTCCATCCAGCCGGGTGACGACCTCGATGGGAGCGGACGCCGAGCCGGTGGGCGGAAGATACTGGATCCGAAGGAGCACGTTTCCGATGCCCGTCTCGCCCGGGTCGAGCACGCCGTCGTTGTCGGCGTCGTGGTAGACGGTGCCGCTGAGGGTGGCGGGCCGTGCCTCGGCAAAGTCGTTGCCGACGCTGTCTTCGCCGCCGAGCAGTTCGACGTCGCTGATGACGTCGACGCCGGCAACCCGGCCTCGCTTCGCCCCGTCGACCGTGCCGGCGGTCGCCCCGATGCTGAAATACCCGTTCGGCTGCGTTTGGATGATGCGATAGGTGCCGGGCAGCAGATCGTCGAAGCGGTACTTGCCCGAGGCGTCGGTCGTCGTCGTGCGCCCCGTGCCGACGTAACTCTTGCCGTTCCACGCGAGCAGCGTCAGCTTGACGCCGGCAATGCCGGGCTCGCCGGCGTCGCGCACGTTGTCGAGATCGACGTCTTCGTAGACCGTGCCCGCGATCGAAATCGGCAGCGGAGTCTGCTCGATCGCGAAAATGGCGCCCGCCGTGTAGACCGATCGAGGCTCGTTGCCGGGAGGCATGTAGTCGTCGGGCGGCAGGTCGAGGCCCGAGCCGCCGAGCCGGTCGTCGTAGTAGTCGAAGAACATGTCGGTGCCGGTGGCCTCGAAGAAATGATCGGCGGCGAACGTGGCGGTGAGCCGCGACCCCTCGAACTCGTTTCCCTCGGCCACGGCGTTGGGGCCGAGGAATCCCTGCTCGTCGACGTCGATCGTGAAGACCAGCTTCTCGCCGGCGTCGAATCCCTCGAAGCGGAAGGAGAGCGTGGTTCCCCCGTCGACCACCGTGGCGTGCACCGAGTCGATGCCCGTGTGATCGACGAGGAGCAGGGGAGAGGATCCGAAGGCCCCGATGCCGCCCGGCTCGGTGTCGAAGAAGCAATCGCCGATGGTCAGGCCGTTGCCGAGCTTGTCGGTGTCGATGATAAGTTCGGTGAGTTGGGTGCCCGGCGCGCCGCCAACGAACGTGATCTCGAACACGTCGCCAGCCTCATCCTGCCCCGTGGCCTCTTCGAAATAGACCGCCCCGATCCGAATCGGATCGGCCGAGAGAAGCTCGCGGGGCTCCATCTGCTCGAACCGGCAGATTCTCGGTTTGCGCCAGAGCGTCGACAACCGCTCGCCAAGGGAAAACAGACGACGCGCCCGGCGGCGCGGTTGAGATGCTTTCCGTCGCAGGCCCACAAGTCACCTCCATGTTGATGCGTCGCTCCGGCCCTCTCCGTGGCCCGGAGCATCGTCACGGCTCGGTCGGCCGGATGGCCGTCATCGGCGAGAAACGGCGCCGAACGCGTCGTGCCCCAATTGCCACAATCGCACGGTCGTATCGAAACTGCCCGAGATCAGCATGCCGGCTTGGGACTCCCAGGCGAGCGTGGTGACCGAGCCGGTGTGGCCGACCAGGCGGTAGCGCTCGCTCTCGGTGGCCAGATCCCAGACGCGAATGACGTTGTCGCTGGCGCCGGCGGCCAGCCGATCGATCCCGCAAAACGCCAGCGACATCACCACGCCGGGTCGCGGCGGCAGCGAGGCAAGCAGCGTGCCGCGAGCCGTATCCCAGACCAGCACGCTCCGCTCATCGCCGGCGGATGCCAACTGCAGCCCGTCGCTCGAATAGGCGAGGGCCCGAACCCGACGGCGGTGGTGTTCGAGATCGTACAGCACCCGGCCCGCGACGAGGTCCCAGATGCGGATGCGTCCGTTGCGGCCCGCGGCCGCCAGCCGGGTGCCGTCGGGCGAGCAGGCCAGGGCGCGGACGTCTTCGCCCGGCGCCTCCAGCACGGCCAGCGGCTCGCCGGTGGCCCCGTCGAACAGCCGCACCACCGGCTCGAACCCGGCCACGGCCAGGATCCGGCCGTCGGGAGTGAACGCTAGCTGGCTGATTCCGCCAAAATCGCAGTCCAACGTGCGCACCGTTTCGCCCCGCGCGGCCACCCAAAGCTTGACTCGACGGTCTTGGCCGGCCGTCGCCAGGACCTCTCCGTTGGGGCTGAAGACCGCACTCTGCACCCAATCGGAATGGGCCGCCAACTCGCGGAGCAATTTCCCCTGGCGGGCGTCCCAGATTCGCACCTTGTGATCGTCGCCGACCGTAGCCAGCATCGTCCCCGTCGCATCGAGGGCGACGCACGAGACGACCGGCATCTTGGGAATCGCGATCTGCCCGCGCAACTCGATCACGTCGCTGGGCCCCAGCTCGATAATCGACTCCGCGACCGATGGGGGCACCACGACTCCGGCCACCAAAACCAATGCCAGCCAACAAGATCTCCGCATAGCGACGACTCGGTTGCGAGGTCTCGGGGCAAGGAGAAGCCCGACCCGTGGCGCGGACCGGGAACCGTTCTCTCTTTAGATCGGCCGAATCGGCCCGCCGCCCCATGCGAAGTCTTGGAATATGCCGATAATGCCGCGAATGCCGGTCAAGAAGCACGGGAAGACTGGCGAAACCAGGAGAAAGCACAGGCCTCTGGGAAAGAGGAATGAACGAAGAAGCATGGATAACGAACGGAAGAACACAGAGAATGGGCGAAGAGGGAAGAACGAGCGGCTTCAGAACAGAGACAGAGAAAAGCCGGTTCGCCCCTCTTGGTTGCGTCTTCCCTTATCTGCTTCTCGCCCTCGTTGATGCGGCCGCCGCTCCACGCGGCCGGAAACATGCCGCAGAGGGGGCGGATGGAGAACAACCGGAGGAACACGCTTCAACGACACGCACAATCACGGCCTCGGGCCGTGCCGATCGACCCGTCCTCGATCGGCCCGACTCCCAGAACGCCCTCTTCCGTTCTTCATTCATCGTTCCTCGTTCCTCGTTCCTCGTCTCCATCACCGCTTGATCAGCGGTACGAAGTCGCGTTCGTTGTGGCCCGTGTAGAGTTGGCGCGGGCGGTGAATCCGCATGTTCTCCGAAAGATGCATCTCCCGCCAATGGGCGATCCAGCCGGGCAACCGGCCCAGGGCGAACAAGACGGTGTACATGTTCTTGGGAATGCCCATCAGCCGGTAGATGATGCCCGAGTAGAAGTCGACGTTGGGGTACAGTTTGCGCTCGATGAAGTAGGGGTCGCTCAGCGCGATCTCCTCGAGTTCCTGGGCCAGCTCGAAGAGCGGGTCCTGCTTGCCGTACTTGTCGAGCAGCCGGTGGCACACCTCCTTGATGACCTTGGCCCGGGGGTCGTAATTCTTGTAGATGCGGTGCCCGAAACCCATGAGACGGAATTCGTCGTTGGGGTCTTTTGCTTTGTCGACATACTTGCCCAGGTTGCGGTTGTCGTCGAGGATCATCTCGAGCATGTTGATGCACGCCTCGTTGGCCCCGCCGTGCAGCGCCCCCCACAGGGCGCAGATGCCGGCCGAGATGCTCGAATAGAGGTTCACCGTGCTCGAGCCGACCATGCGCACCGCCGACGTGCTGCAGTTCTGCCCGTGATCGGCGTGCAGGATCAGCACGAGGTTCAACGCATCGACGAAGGCCGGATCCATCTCGTACCGCTCGCTGGGAACCGCGAACATCATCTGCAGGAAGTTCTGGCAGTAGGTCAACCGGTTTTCGGGATAGATGAACGGCTGCCCGATCGACTGCTTGTAGCTGAAGGCCGCAATCGTGGGCATCTTGGCCATCATGCGATAGATGGCCACCTCGCGCTGCTCGGCGTTCCGCGCGTCGAGAATGCCCTCGGAGTACACGGCCAGAGCCGCCACCGCCGAGCTGAGAATGGCCATCGGGTGGGCGTCGGGCGGGAACCCCGCGAAAATCTGCTTCATCCCCTCGTGCAACAACGTGTGCACGCGGATGTTGCGGCGAAAAGACTCCAACTCGTCGGCCGTGGGCAACTCGCCGTAAATCAGCAGATAGGCCGTCTCGGTGAAGTCGCACCGCTCGGCCAGCTCTTCGACCCGGTAACCCCGGTAGCGGAGCACGCCGTTCTCGCCGTCGACGTACGCGATTTGGCTGATGGTCGAACCGGTGTTCGCATACCCGTCGTCGAGCGTGATGTGTTCCGTCTGGGCGAACAGTTTCGAGATGTCGATCGCCCGATTGCCCTCGCTTCCCACGACGATCGGCAAGTCGAACTCCCGATCTCCCAATCGCAGCTTGGCCGTTTCGCTCATGGCTTCGTCCACCTACGCGACTGTCGGAACAGGCAAACGCTCACACCAAGCGCTCCAGGCGTCCTGGCGAGCCTTACCACTCTAGCAGCCTTCAGGCGACCGGACAATGATTCGCCGGCAGCGATGAATTGCAACTCGATGAACGATAATAGGTTGCGCGCTCCGGCCAACAGGCGAGCCGAACGAGACACGGCAGCGACGTCCCCGTTGAACGTCCGGCCGTCGAACCACTCCATCGTGGGGTTGATGGTCGCGTCTGCGCGCAGCCCGACTCGAACCGCGCCCTCACCGGGTGCGCGTGTCGTCCAACGGCGTAATGTGCTTGGCGGCGACGTGCCGCGAACGGTACTCGCGTACGTAACCGCCGGTGCCGTGGATGCCGATTCGTTGTCCCACGTAGTAGTTCAGGTTGACGCCCGGAGCCGGCGTCACGTAGCAGCGGACCGTGCCCTCTTGGTCGACCAGGGCATATCGCGGGGCCCCCAGCTTGGAAGATACGACCCGTGCCAGCCAACCCTCCCCGTCGAAACGCGCCTCCGAGGCAGCTTGAGTGCCGGCGATTTGCTTGGGCGAACCTTGGACGGCCTGCCCCGAGGCCGCCTGCTCATAACCGGCCCGTTGCACCCGGTCGAGCGCGAGCAGACGTTGGTGCACGTCGCGCGAAGCATTGAGCTTTTTGACCAGCAGACGCGCGCGGCCTCGCTCGACGGCGGTCTCGGCCCTTGCCAGCAGGGCCTCGGCCCGCGCCGCTAGCTCGTCGAGCCGCCACGCCCGCGCCTCTTCGGCCAAAACGGCCGACAGGCGCGCGTCGACCGCTTCCCACTCCGCTTGAAAGCTCTCGGCCACCTCACCCGCCGCGTCGCTGGAGTCTTCGCCGTCGGCGCGGGACGTCGTTGGCTGGGTTGGGGTCCCCGCAACCCAAGCGGCTTCTTTGGGCGCGACCGGATCCGCAACCGGCGAGAGCTGGCTCTGCCCTGGGCTGCGGGACTGCCGAGCCGTTTGCACCTGGGCTGTGCCGGCCGCGGCCCCTTCCTTCAAAACGGCCGCCGGCGCACGGCCCGTCACGAGCGGACTTGAAGCCGGAGAGGTCTTTCCGACCCCGCTCTTGTGGTAGTTCGGGTCGACGTACCTGCCGAATATCCAGCGGAACTCCCCAGCCGGCGGGGCGATCTTGTACCAGACCGTCTGGTTCGAGGGTGAACCCGAGGTAGCCTTGCCCAGGATCTCGACGATCTCGCCCCGATCGAGCCGCACCTGGATCACGTCGCGGTGATCGCCCAACTCGCTCCCAACGCGGGACGCCACGCGATCGCCCGTCACAACGGCCAGACCGTCGCGCCCCACATCGAGATACCGTCCCGATACCCACGAGAAGCTGTCTTCCACCGGCCGGATGGCGTACCATCCCCCCGGGTCATGGCGGTAAACCTCGACCGGGTCGCCCGTGTTCAGCTTGCTCGTCGGATAGTAGTCCCTTCCCGGCCCGCTGCGCACCTGCACGTCGTCGCTCGTCACCCAGGCTCTGTAGGGGAACGTCTGTTCCGCGCACACTGCCAGAGCAGGCAAGACAAGGAGGATCCACAAGGCAGCAAGGCTCCATCGCATCAACAAGCCTCCCGGCCGGCGAACGGAACGATCCGACAAAGCGACGAGGAAAAGGCAAACCGCGGGCTTTTAGCCGAAAACGGCGGCTGACTCAAGACCGGTTGGCTAACGATCGCCCCAACTTTCGCCGCTTTCCGACCCGCCGCCCCGCGCCCGCGCGAATCCGGGCGGCGCACCGTGCGAGCGCACGAGCAGCCAGATCGCCGCTGACCATCCCCTCTTAAGAGGCGTGCATTTGACGCCGCCAGCCGCGTTTTCCCGATAAGAACCGTTGACAGAAAATGTAACGATCGGCAAGATTAGTGGCTCTAGGAAAGCTGGAATGCGCCGACAACTCATCTTTCGCTCTCTTCTGTTCCTACTGACCCTGGCGGCCGTGGTTCTTTCCGTGGGGGGGTTCGTTACCCTTGCGTTAGGCAGGCTGCTGGAGGCCATGGGTGATGCCGTGGGCGCTCAGGTGGCCGGTTACGTCGCCTTGGGCTGCGGCGTGCTGTTCGTCGTCGATCTGATCTGCCTGGTCCTGGTCCAGGCTGTCCGTTCCCTGGTCGAGTTGGACGACGATTCGGAGCCGAAATAGCTCGCTACTGCCAGCGGAACTCGGCGTCGGGTATTTCGACGATGAAGTCCGCCCCGAACGCCTGGGAGGGGGTCGCGAAGCCGGCCGGCACGGCGCTGGCCAACACCCGCTCGACCGAGGCCAGCGCCGTCGCGACCGTCAGCGCATAGCCGTCGGGCGTTTCGAGGGTCGCCTCGACGCGGTCGCCCTGGGAGTTCGACGCGCGGCCCCAGAACGAGGCACGCCCCGGCTGCCCCGATGCCCTGGGACCGACGAAATGCCGCACCACCGCGCGCAACAGCCGTTTGGGGAAGGGAAGACGCAGCGCGGGCAGCAGGGGTCGTAGCCGGCGGAGCCAGCGGATCCGGCCGGGCGCCATGGCCAGGTAGACCTCGACGTTGGGGATGCCGGTCGAGTGCCAAGCCGAGGCCACGTCGCCCCAGGGGATGGTGACGGCCCATCGCCGCCCGTCGCGAAAGGGAATCTCCATGCTCTTCCAGGCGGCGGGGACCTCGGTAATGCGGCCGTCGATGCGAGCCCGGCCTCCCCGGGGCAACCCTTCGAGCATGGTGTTCGCGGTGCCCGGGCTGATCGCGCCGACGCCGCAGAAGGCCAGGATCAGTTGGGTCGCGTCGGGCAGGCGTCCGGCCAGCTTGGCCGCCAGGCAGTCGCTCGGCACCACGTCGAATCCCACGGCCGGCAGCAGGCGGATGCCCGACGCAACGGCCCGACCGTGCCGCGCCGCCGCTGCCTCGATGACCGCGATCTCGCCGGTGATGTCGAGGTAGTCGACCCCCGCCTCAAGGCACGCCTCCATCATGGGCTCCGCCGTGGCCGAGAACGGGCCCGCGCAGTGGAGCACCGCGCGAAGCCCCTCGATCTGGGCGGCGACGCGGTCGGGGCAATCGAGGGGGAAGACCCGCCCAGGCAGGTCCAACTCGGCCGCAAGGGGCGCGATGCGCTCCGTCCGACGACCGGCCAGCAGGGGTTTTTGGCCTCGCCGGGCGGCCTCGCTCGCGATGCGGCGGCCCGTGTAGCCGTTGGCCCCGTAGATCATCCACGAGTCAATCGAGGGGGAAGTCTTCTTCAGTGCTCTGCTTCTGGTAGATGGGCAGGTGGCGGTAGTAGACCTCGAGGATCATGGTGGCCATGGACGTGCAGTAGAGGCGGCCGCCCTTGTCGGTGACGTGCCCGGCCTCCATGTACCAACTGCCGGCCTCGTGCCCCTGCTTGGCCTGCGACTTGACCAACTGGTCGCGCATCACCGGGTTCCACTTTTTCCACAGCTCGCCCTCCCAGTGGCTCATGACCTGGGTGGCGTAGTAGTTGTAGTACATGTTGTTCGTCGAGGGCCCCCGGTCGCTGATCCACTTGACGCCTTGCTGCAGCGCGGGATGGTCCCTTTTCCAGCCGAGGTACATGCGGCAGAGCAGCCCCACGGACGTGGTGCCTTCACGCCCGGCGGCCGGATCGGTGTACCCGTAGTGCGCGCCGTTGTTGGCCTGGACGCTGTCGAGGAACCGGTAGGCTTTCTGCACGGTGATGGGCGGCACTCGCAGGTAGGCCATGTGGCCGCTCTTCAAGGCCATGACCTGCCAGCCGACGACCGACGTGTCGCCCGGGGTGCGCGGCTGATAGCGCCATCCGCCGCCAATCTGGTCTTGGGCGTAGGCGATAAAGTTCAACGCCTGCTGGGCTGGCACGTAGAGCCCCTTGTCCTGGGTCATGGCGTAGGCCTCGCACAGGGCGATCGCGGCGATCCCGTGCGAGTACATGTTGCCGCCCGCGTCCATCAGGCTGCCGCCCTTCTGATCGACCCGCATGTTGTTGACAAGGAAGTAGAGCCCCGCGCGGATGCGATCCTTGTACTCGCCGTCCTTGTGCGTCTGGCCCGCGCCCAAGAACGGCAGCAGGGCCATGCCGGTGGCGCCGTTGCGGGCCTGGGGATGCCCCGGGTTGCGGCATTGCCCGCGGCACTTGGGGCACTGGGTGTGATCGAAGCTCCAGCTTCCGTCGGGCAACTGATGCTCGGCGAACCACTTGAGGGCCAAGGCGACGGCGGCTTCGCTCGCGCCGGTTCCGCCGCGCGAGGCCACGAGGCGTCCCTTGCCCGCGCCCCGGCCGTCCAACGCGCCACCCGAAAAGGCCCCGATCTTGTGCAGCAGGTCGCTCTTCGGGGCGCGGTCGAGCCCGACGTCGAGCTCGACCGACACGGCGGCTGCTTCCATGTCGTCGAAGGGCGACGTGTCGACCGTATCCTGCTCGAAAGTCGATTCGAACACCGCGTCGCTGATCTCGGTCGAGATCGCCTCAAGCGGCGCGTCGTCCAGATCGGTGATCTCGACCAACTCCTCGTCGTCGCTAGGCGCCACGAGCAACTGGGCGGTCTGGTCGAGCACGGCCGGAGGCAGCGTCAGCAAGGCCAGGGCCAAGAGCACGACGATGTGGATCACCATGCTCACCAGCCAACTGGGGGTCTGGCGGAGCACCTCCCGCATCCACGAGCCGAACTTGCCCTCGTCGTCGAACCCGGCAGGGCCCTCGTCGCCGACGGCCCGCGCCGGCTCGCCGGCTCTTGCCTCATCCGGGGCGGCCGCTTGCTTCGCCCTGGTCGCGGTCTCGGCCTCGGCGCCGGAGGCGGTTGGGCCGTCGACGTTGGTTTCTACCTGGGGGGACGGTTTGTCTGGCATCGGTCGCCGCTCCCAACCATCGGAGAAGAACACCCAAGCAAGAGAATCTCCCTGACTCGATTTCAGGTTACCCGGAACCACCACGAAAGGCAACCAACGACCACCCTGCGCCCCCGCTCGGGGTCGCGTCGCCGAATGCCCCCCCACTTAAGGCGGGTGCGCCGCACGCGGCGCCTGCGAATCGCGGGGCAACGCCTCCCCCCCCTTCTTCGGCAAGTCGCGCAAGTGCCGCTTACAAATCGGCCGTCAGCCGATACAATGGTCGGTTTGGAGTGTCGCAGAGACCTACTGCTTGAAAAACTCGTCGAGGATCCGATGGCCAAAGGCAAGGGTGGAAAGAAGAAAAAGGCGGAGACGGTCTTTCTCGTGTGCGAGGAGACGGGCGACTACAACTACAGCCTGCGACGCAAGCCGGGCGGCGAGAAGCTGAAGCTCCGGAAATACTGCCCGAGGCTCCGCAAGCATACCTGGCACAACGAAAAGAAAAAGTGACCGCGGCCGAGTCCTCGGCCGGGCACCGCTTCCGTTGGCGACGACGAGCCGGGTCCAGGCGTCATGGTCAAACGCTGGCGAATCCATTCGCATGACCCCGACCGAATCGCGGGGCTCCAGCAGGCGGCGGGGGTGACGTCCGTCATCGCCCAACTGCTCATCTGCCGCGGTATCTGCGACCCCGACGCGGCGCGCCGGTTCCTCGATCCCAAGCTCTCCGACCTGCGCGACCCGAACGACCTGCCCGGCTGCGCCGAGGCCGCCGAACTGCTGGTCGAGGCGATTCGCGACGGACGGCGCATCGTCGTCTACGGCGACTACGACGTCGACGGAATCAGCGGCACCGCCATCCTGTGCCGCTGCATCCGGATGCTGGGAGGGAACGCGGGCTATTACATCCCCCACCGCATCGACGAGGGCTACGGGCTGAACCGCGATGCCGTCGACCAACTGGCCGAGCAACAGACGCGCCTGCTCGTGACGGTCGACTGCGGCATCGGCAGCGTCGACGAGGCGGTCGCGGCCCGGCAGTGCGGCCTCGACCTGATCGTGACCGATCACCACCAGCCGGGCCACCGCTTGCCCCCGGCCGCCGCGATCGTTCATCCCGCCCTGCCCGGCGGCGCGTATCCCTTTCCCCACCTGAGCGGATCGGGCGTGGCCTTCAAGCTGGCCTGGTCGATCTGCCAGCGAGAGGCCGGCGCCCGCCGCGTGGGCGACCGCATGAAGGAGTTCCTCCTCCAGGCGGTCGGACTCGCCTCGCTCGGCACGATCGCCGACGTGGTGCCCTTGATCGACGAGAATCGGGTCCTGGTCCGCCACGGGCTCGATGCGCTCAAGCAGCGCCCGCCCGTGGGGGTGGCCGCGCTGATCGAGGTGGTCGGCCTCGACGACAAGCCGCGGCTCGATGCCGAGGACGTCGCCTTCTCGCTGGGCCCGCGCCTGAACGCCGCCGGGCGTCTCGGGCAGGCCCAGCTCGCCGCCGAGCTGCTCATGACCGAGCGGCCCGAGCGGGCCCGGGAGGTCGCCGCCTACATCGACGGCCTGAACGCCAGCCGCCAAACCCTCGAACGAAGCATCTACCTGGCCGCCCACAAGCAGGCCAAGGAACGGTTCGACCCCGAGGGCGACCCGGCCCTCGTGCTCGCCGATCACGGCTGGCACCCCGGCGTCATCGGCATCGTGGCCGGCCGGCTCGCCGAAAAGTACCATCGGCCGGTCATCCTGATCTCTTGGGACCCCCTGGGCGTAAAGCCGGGCGTGGGCTCGGCGCGAAGCGTGCCGGGATTCAATCTCTACGCCGCCCTCGAAACGTGCGGCCACCACCTCGACGGCTTTGGCGGCCATGCGGCCGCCGCCGGATTGACCCTGAAGCCCGAGCGTCTCGACGAGTTTCGCGCCGACTTCTGCGAGTTCGCCGGCGCCGAGATCGGCGACGACCAGCGCACCGCCGATCTGTGGATCGACGCCGAGGCGCCCCTCAGCGCATTCACCCTCCAGGTCGTCTCGCAGATCGAACGGTTGGGCCCCTTCGGCCAGGCGAACCATCGGCCCCTGGTGTGCGCCAGCGGCGTGCGCCTGGCCGAGCCTCCCCGGGCGCTCGGGACCGGCGGGCGGCACATCGCCATGAAACTCCAACAGCACGACGTCACCTTGCGCGCCGTGGCCTTCGGCGGCGCCGACTGGACCGACGCCCTCATCGGCTTGAGCGGGCCCATCGACGTGGCCTTCCGGCCGGTCGTCAACACGTTCCGCAAGCGGCGCAACGTCGAGTTGCACTTGGTCGACTGGCGGCCGGGTTGATCCGCGATCGGGCCCTTTCGGCCCCCCGCTTCCGATGACCGAGCGTCCACGCGAAAGACGGCGATGAACTCCTCCCAGTTCGATCAGGCCAGGGAGCAGATGCTCCGCAGGCAGTTGCAGGCTCGGGCAATCCACGATCGCCGCGTGCTGGCCGCCATGGCCCGCGTGCCCCGCGAGCAATTCGTCGACGCGGCGGCCCGCGACCACGCCTACGCCGACCGGGCCTTGCCCATCGACTGCGGCCAGACGATCAGCCAGCCCTACATCGTGGGGCTGATGAGCCAGGGGCTCGGCTGCCGGGGCAACGAAACGGTGCTGGAAATCGGCACGGGCAGCGGCTATCAAACGGCCGTGCTGGCCGAGATCGCCCAAGAGGTCATCAGCATCGAGCGCCACGAGGAGCTGTCGAAGCGGGCCGCGGCGCGTCTGGCGGACCTCGGGTACCGGAACGTAACCCTCATCGTGGGCGACGGCACGTTGGGTTGGCCCGCGCGCGCCCCCTACGACCGGATCATGGTCACGGCCGCCGCCCTGGGATGCCCCGCCGCCCTGTTCGATCAGCTTCGCGAGGGCGGGCGCGTGGTCATCCCCGTCGGAGGACACGACTGCCAGACCCTGAAGGTCGTCACCAAGGTCGGCGGCGCCCGCGACGAGATCGACCTCGCCCCCTGCCGCTTCGTTCCCCTCGTGGGCGCCCAAGGTTGGCCCGAACCGCCGGCCGGCGACTGACGCCACCCCACGAACGCCCGCCCCACCGATCGCACCCCCCCTCGCGTTTCCGCCGAACGGCCGTTTGGTCAACACGCCGGCCCGTTTTCCAATTCGGCCCGCCGATTGGGGTACCGATTCCCGTTCCGCGAGCCTTTTGGTCAACCGACCAGCCGGTTTTCCATTTCGGCCCACCGATTGGGGTACCGATTCCCGTCGAAAGAGCCTTTTGGTCAACAGGCCGGCCGTTTTTCCAATTCGCCCCACCGATCGTGGTACCGATCGTCGTTGGGCGAGTCTCTTGGTCAACAGGCCGGCCGTTTTTCCACTTCGGCCCGCCGATCGTCGTAGCGATCCCCGTTCGGCGAGTCTTTTGGTCAACAGGCCGGCCGTTTTTCCACTTCCGCCCGCCGATCGTGGTAGCGATCCCCGTGCGACGGGTCTTTTGGTCAACTGACCAGCCGTTTTTCCAGTCCGGCCCGCCGATGGTGGTGGGGCTGACGCGGACGCTTCCCTCAAGCGAGATCCCTCTTGGCCGTTTCCTGGAGTTCCCACCCCCGATTCGCCCCTCAGTCTGCGATACCCCCGAAGTTCTTATGCCTGCCCCCCATTTTTCGTGCATTTCATTCATTTCGTGGCTCCCGTCCGACGCCGGCCCATTTTACCCGATGTGCTGGCCCAATTTCGAGGGCTCATCTTGAAGCCCTGTCGAGCGGATCGCCGTTCGCGCGCAGTGAGAGCAGCGGATGGGCCGGCGCTCCGCTGGCGGGCTGCACCCGACAAGACCCCGAGCGGTCCGTTTAGAGCACCCGCGCCGTTTTTTCGCCGCGGGATACTTGACAGGCATCCCGCGAGCGGTATCCTGGCGCCTGGTGGATCGTGTTCCGCCGAGTTCCCCAAGCATTCGCCCGAAACGTCTCGGGCCCGATCATCCGTCGTCTCCGGTGATGAGCCCTTTCGCCGAGATTGGCACTGTCGCCGGTCCGCGTGGCCGAGTTTCGCCCCGCGAGCTTGGCCGTCACCCGGACGCGGCGTCGGTCCTCGTGGCGCTCCCGCGATGCTCCCGCATACCTCTGCAACGTATCCCGACACCGAGCAGCCCCCAGGGTATGGCACGGCTTGGTCGTTGGCCGTGCCGCGGCGGACTGCGACAGGGGCGACCTCGCTACGCACCGGCGGCCCGACGGGCACGATATCCGCAGCGCGCAGGAACTCCTGGGCCACAAGGACATTGGCCCGACCATCGCCTACAGCCACGATTCGAGTCAGGGCGGGCGCGGCGTCGGCAGCCCCCCGGGCGCAATGACTCGTCGGCCGGACGAGCGCCCGCAAGAAACTGCCTATCACGCGGCAGACCGTGCGACAAACGAGCAACCAAAGACTACAATTGGACTTACGACAATCGGCTGCCTGCGCGTTGGGCCGCACATGTGCGATCTACAGGTGGTAGACAGAAACCTGTTATGACCAGGTTGGCCGAATCGAGACGGGAGCATCTCGTCGACAATGATCCCTGACTTCCGCGGTGACCGACACCTCCATGAAGGGGTGTACCTCGCAACCGAAGCTGAGATCACCTTCCGATTTGGCACCGCAACAGCTCGCCATCGTCGCCTCGCGTTGCCACTGCGACGCTGGATCGAATTGTCCCGATCGGCGAGAAGGGCCTCACGAAGGCGGGAATCCGAAAGCTAATCGCCAGGCTGAACGAAGAATTGGCCATATTTGAAGGTAGCGAAGAAGCCCGCTCCTCACCCTCAAGCTAGTTGCCAAGAATCGGCCAACCAGGCGATACAGCGGAGCGGCCGTTCAGGTCAATCCTGACCCCAATGCTCCTTGGTCGCCGCCCGCTGATCTTGGTCGTTCTCCTACCTGAGGTTTCCGTGACACCAAGCCATGACCCAAGAGAATTCGTTGCCGACAGAACGCGACTTCGACCCGTGGAGCGGAGATTTGGATGCGCAATGCGCGTGGAGGAACTTTGGCGGTTTGACGATCGAACAGGCAAAGGCCAAATTTTGTGAGAACCCGCTCCGCTACCAAGAGGACTTCATGTTCATGGGTGGGAAAGCATTCGCGTACTACTTTCCGGTGGTTGAGGACTACCTACGATCGATTCCCGACGCGGCAAGCGAAGACGATCACGAGGCGTGGATTCTAGCCCACTGCATTCGAAACCAATTCGATCGCGATGATGTCCGTCCTGTCCAACATCTTTCGGCACGTGTACTTGATCTCGCGAAATTCCTGCGTGTCAACATCCATCGATTCGGTGCGGACGATGACGAGCGGCAACGTGTGGCCGAAGCTTGGACGGAGTTGGTTAGGCATGTCCACGTGGCATTGAGATCGTAGGCGAAAAACCGCGTGCATCGCCGGTGGGCCCGCGGTCAAGACCGCGCCTCTGGTGCAAACGGCAGTGCCTGCGGTACAATACCGAGTGGCCTCAGGGATGGTACCGTCGGGAGCGCCGCGCGGCGTGCCGATGGTTTCAGGTTGAGTATGAGGACGAACGTTGCCATGCGGTTTACTCGGATCACTCACGACCCAGCGGTGATGGGAAGCAAGCCCTGCATTCGCGGCTTGCGCGTTACGGTGGGGATGATCCTTGGGCTACTCGCCTCCGGTGAATCGCGGGAACGGATCCTGAAAGCGTATCCCTATTTGGAGGCGGCCGATCGCGATGAAGGGCTTGCGTATGCGGCATGGCGGATGGAAGAACGCGAAGAGGATCTGGTGGCGCCGTGAGTCTTCGTATTGTCGTGGACATGAACCTGTCCGTGGAATGGGTGCCGCTGTTGGAGCAAGCCGGTTGGCACGCAGTTCATTGGTCTGGGATCGGTGATCCCCGCCCGGACGACGCGACCATCATGGCATGGGCGCTGGAACACGAGCACTCGGTGTTCACGCACGATCTGGACTCTGGAGCTACTGCGGAGTTGTCCGCCGGAGCACTTGTCGTCGTCGAGCAGGCAGAGAGTCGCGTGCGGATTCTGCCGCTCTAAGGTCATCCTGTCGACGAGATTCCGTGTGCGCCCGGGCGCGACGTCGCCGACGTGATGGAAGAGGCCGCCATGCCGAGCGAGGGCGAGAGGTGATAATGATCGTGACGGCCGAGATCCTCATCGTCGTCTTGGCGGCGCTGGCGGCTGCGGCGGCGGTCGCCGCGTTGGGCGTCTACCGATGGACGAAAGGAACCCGGGAGCTGCGTGCCCGGCTCGAGGCCGCCCGCCTGCCCATGCACCCCCGGAGCGTCGATTTTCGCGAGATCAAGGGATTGCCCGCCCCGGTTCGAGTCTACTTTCGCGCTGCCCTGCGGGAGGGCCAGCCCATGGTGACCGGCGTGCGCGTTCGGCACGAGGGCACGTTCAACATGGGCGAAACGACGGACCGATGGCAGCCGTTCACATCCGAGCAGCGGGTCGTCACCCGCCGGCCGGGCTTCGATTGGGACGCCCGGATCCGGCTGATGCCCGGGCTCACGGTCCGGGTGCACGACGCCTATGTCGCGGGCGAGGGAATTCTGCATGCCGCGCTGCTGGGCCTGTTTCCGGTCGCCGATCGGCGCGGCTCGGGCGACGTTGCCGAGGGCGAGCTCATGCGCTTCCTTGCCGAGGCCGCGTGGTATCCGACCGCCCTGCTGCCCAGCCAGGGAGTTCGCTGGGAAGCGGTCGATGGGCGTTCTGCGCGGGCGACCCTGAGCGACGGGGCAATTGCCCTGACGATGCTGTTCACCTTCGATGCGGAAGGCACGATCGAGACCGTGCGCGCCGAGGCGCGGGGTCGCACGGTAGGCCAAGAAATCATCCCCACGCCCTGGCAAGGTCGTTTCTGGAACTATGCCGAACGCGCCGGCATGCGCGTGCCGCTGCATGGCGAGGTGGCATGGCGACTGCCCGAGGGTCCGAGGCCCTATTGGCGCGGCCGCATTGCCGCGATCGCGTATGAGTTTGCGGAATGACACGCAATGGAATGGGGTTTCGGCCTCCGGAGGCGGCAGACCGTACCGACCGCGTTTTTCCCAGAACGCGTTCGCCGGGAGGCCGGCGCGGCGCACTTGGGCAAAGCGGATTGTCGGCCCCGTGTCGGATGCTGTACGATATCAGGGTTCGGGTGTCGCCGCGAACAGGTTTCGGGTCGGAGAAGCCCCCCGCTGGTGGAACGAGAGGGCCTTGTTTGGCGCACGTACCGTGCTGAGTGTGGTTCTGAGCGAACGATTGGGAGCGTGATGCGCAATGCCAATCCCGAACGCCGAACTCGCGGTGGTGCGACCCGAGAAGGCGGCCGAGTACCTGCTCAACATTTTTCACCCCGTTGGCGGCTCGAAAGCTCCGTGGTTTGTCTCGCTCGGATACGATCCCAGTCGTCCCGAGCGTCTCGCGCACGACTTGCTTGACGTGATCCGTCGATGCGACGCAGTCAGTATCCACAAGTCGGAATTCGGCGTAAAACACGATGTGCCCGGTCCAGTGGCGACACCATCCGGCCGATCGGTGAACGTCGTCACGGTGTGGATTATGCAACCGAACGATCCGCATCCACGTCTGGTGACTGCTTATCCTGGCACGAGACCATCCGATGAATGAACACGATACCGTGGTCCTTACGCGGTCGCTGCCGGCTCATCGGCTTCAGGCCGGCGACGTAGGTGCGATCGTGCACGTTTACGAAGATCAGCAGACCTACGAGGTCGAATTCGTTTCCGGAGGCGGCGGGACACTGGCCGTCGTCACCCTGAAGGCGGACGACGTGCGAAGGTTGGATGAGCGCGAGATTCTGCACGTGCGCAGAGTTCCGGCATAAGCACCGCATGCAGCCGAGCGGGGGGGACCGGTGGGCGAGGCGCGCTGGGCAGCGCGAGCGCGGAGAAGGATCTGCGGGAGCGCGGACGTACCGGTTACCCGTTGGGCGGTGCGACGTTCGTGGAGCGTGCGGAGCGAACGGTCGGTCGCGGGCTCCATCGCGAAAAACCTGGCCGTCCATCGAGATGACTCGAACGACCACGGTCGGTTCATGTCCCGGGAGTCGGGATCGGCTCAAGGAACCGCCCGCAGGATGACCGGTCCCAGGAACGCCACCGACAGGTGATCGCTGACGGGGCGCTTGTCGATCACGCGGAAGCGGAGCGCCAGCGGCGAGCCGGGCTCGGCTAGGTCGGTCAGGTCGAGCGAAATCCACTCGCTTCCTTCGCGCGACCGAGCGATGTCTTCCTCCCAGACAAGGCGATCGTTGACCCAGAGTTGCAGATCGCGGTGTCCGGGATACCGGTTTTCGACTCGCGTGTCGTTCACGAAGGCGTCGAGCATGAGCCGGCCGGAGAACTCGGGCACGGGCACCTCGGCGCAGACTTCGGCCATATCGCCCGCGGTGGACGGCGCGTGTCGCGGATAGGCGACGGCCACCAGCGAGCAGCCCTTCCACTCGAACGGGCCGGCGCAGAACGCGCCGAAGAAACGGCACGGCCGGCGAAGCCAATCGGCGGCCTCGAGCCGGATCAGAGGCTTGCCCTCGGGCGGATCGGCCAAGCGATCAAACAAGGCGTCGAGCTCGGTGCCGACGACCTGGTCTTTGTACGGGAACAGGCCGGCCACGCCGCCCGCCATGAGCTTGTCGAAGCGTTTTGACATGTCCGCGCGGCGCTGGGCGGCCTTTTCCTTCCAGCGGCTCACGTCGCCGAGTTGATCCTTCCAGAAGGCCACGTACTCGTCGACGCCCTTCAAATCGGCGAGCGTCGCGGCGATCCGGGCCAACTGGGGCTCGACGCGGGCTCGCGTCGCGTCGAGAAGGCGCCCGGCCTCGTCGAGCTTGCCTTCGTCGACCAGCGCCATCATTTGCCGCTCGAACGTGGCGTGCTCGTATTCGGGGTAATCGAGGTGCGTCATCTTGCGGGCGTAGGCGAGGGTCGCCCGCATGGGCTCGAGGTAGACCGCTTCGAGGCGGTCGCGATCGATCGCCGTCTCGACGGGCGCTTGGCGCCGCAGGGCGGCCAGGATCCGCTCGAGGTCGTCGAGCAGGGCGAGGGCCCGGTTGCGGTCGTCGACCTTCTTCAGCCGGCAGGGCCAACCCTTGTTGGGCCAGAAGCGCCAGGGCGGAAGCTCGAACAGGTCCTTCAGGGCCGCGAGCCGGTCGTCGAACGCCCGGGCCGTGGCGCCCGCCGCCGGCCCGTAGACCAGCCGGTACACGGCGTCGCGCGTCGGCTCCCAGTCGTGCCCGGCCGGGTCCCAGGCCCAGAGTCCCAGCGCGCCGACCTGATATTCCTCGGGCCAGCCGCCGACCACACCCCAGAGCAAGACGCAGTCGGTGTTGTCCGCGGCGTCGCGGATTTTCTCGTAGTCGGGACGGTGCCACCCGTTGCTGAGCGGCTGGATGTCGAGGTATCCCGGTCTTCCGTCCTTGCGCAACGGGC
>Ga0334901_1001399_pt1 | contig 25663 bp, 24 predicted proteins | sample GraSluR3_MG_3_FD_207216 | JGI IMG/M metagenome (GOLD analysis project Ga0334901, IMG submission 207216) | Sludge microbial communities from methane-producing bioreactor in Wageningen University, Netherlands - Granular Sludge_15_08-R3 | ecosystem: Engineered > Bioreactor > Anaerobic >... | reverse complement strand
GCATACAAAAATCGTACGCTGCAGGGACTTAAAAACCATCAGCCCAAAAAGTTATTAACAATTCCTGAGACAAATTCTATGAAAAATGGTTTTTTTATTAAATTTCGACACTGATTAGTTACGATAAATTATCCCTTGCACGGGTTGGGCAAAACGCCGAGCACAATTACGCTGGTGTGATGTGTGGCATAATGGATCAGTTCGCCTCCATTTTTGGCAAGGTAAACCACGCAATCCTGCTCGATTGCCGATCATTGGAGTATAAATATCTACCCATCGAACTTACCGATTACGAGTTTGTACTGGTCGATACCAAGGTGAAGCATAGCCTTGCCTCATCGGAATATAATCGGCGTAAATGGAATTGCGAGGAGGGGGTTATAATGCTAAGCTCACAAATGCCCCAGGTTAGGAGCTTGCGCGACGTGCGCTCAAAGGATGTTTATCCCTACAAAGATATTTTGGGAGAGGAAGTTTTTTTGAGGTGTGAGTATGTAACAGAGGAGATTGAACGTGTTGTACAGGCTGCCGATGCCATTGGCAATGGTAACTTTCAGCTGCTTGGCGAGCTGATGTATCAGTCGCACGAAGGCTTACGTGCTAATTACCATGTAAGCTGCGATGAGCTTGATGCACTGGTTGAGGCCACCAAAAGCCTAGATGAGGTGTTGGGAGCAAGGATGATGGGGGGAGGATTTGGTGGTTGCACCATCAATCTGGTAAGGAAAGATTTTGTTGATGAGTTTAAGCAAGCAGTTTCTGTTCCATTTCAGCATAAATTTGGGTACGCACCCTAATTTATTGAGGTAAATATTGGGGGTGGGGCTAGGGAAGTAGTATAATCCTGAAGTTGTGTGCCATACAAGGAAACGAAGTACCCTGTTAGTAAAAGTTGAATATTTTTTTGTTCTATTTCTTGACAAGAGAATCTTTTAATTATAAATTTGTCATCAGTGGACAAGTCTTAAAATTTCAAAATATGAAAGAGACATTTGGACAATATATTAGAAGATTAAGAAAAGAAAACAATCTAACATTGACACAGTTAGCTGCTAAACTTGAGCTAGATTCTGCTAATTTGAGCAAGATTGAGAACGGTAAAAGAGACTTTGATGAAAAAAAAATTGATTTGCTATGTTCAGTCTTTAAATTGGATAAAACGCAAGTTGAGAAAGAATTGATAAGTGAAAAAGTTGTCAAGAGTGTATATAATTACAATGAATCAGAGGAAATATTAACACTAGCTGAGTCTAAACTTAAATATTATAATATGACTATCCGTTTCAATACCAAAACACCGAATCATCATTGCGAACCACGAAGTGCTCGACAAAGTCAAACCCTTGCTTTTTAAGGGTTGAAGCAATCTTTATTTCACTGAATACGAATAGATTGCTTCGGAATAAAAAACACTCTTCGCAATGACGTATTCTTATGTTTTAACTTTAGGTATGTTAGCGGACAATCATATATTATAAAACAAGTAAGTCATGAACTTAGAACAGGATAGATTAGATGTAAACACTAAGAAAAGAGCAAATCTTTTCAATTGGAGAGGGCAATTTACTCCTGAATTTGTTGAATATATAATAGAGACATTTAATTGCGCATCGGATTCAGTTATTTTAGACCCTTTCGCAGGCAGTGGTACTGTTCTTATTGAATCTGCTGTAAAAGGAATATCTAGCGTTGGATTTGAGATTAATCCCGCTGCATATCAAATGGCAAATTTCTATAAATATGCAAGCTTAGAGTTACAGGAGAGGCAAAAACTTGTAAAAGAGCTTGAATCTAAATTAGCTCCTGCTTTAGGACTCCTAAATGGGCATCCTCTATATATCGACTCAAAAGATTATAGAAGTTCATATAAGAATTTAATAGGTTTTGCAAAGCATATTAAGCCAAAGTGTTCTGAGCATGAATTGCCTTTTTTTATGAATATGTTATTTTATTCTGAAAAGGATAAGAAACTTACTTTGAAAGAATCCATTTCAAAATCATTTTCCTATTTCAGAAATGCACTTTATGGTCTACCATATACAAATGCCGATATTACAGTTCACCATCAAGATGCAAGAAAAGCAGGGGAACTTTATGAAAATCAAATAGATTTAATATTAACTAGTCCCCCGTACATTAATGTTTTTAATTATCATCAGAATTATAGAGCCGTAACGGAATCATTTGATTACAACATTTTAAAAGTTGCTCATTCAGAATTTGGCTCTAACCGTAAAAATAGAGGTAATCGTTTATTGACAGTAATTCAGTATTGTATTGATATGGAAGAATCACTATTTTCATTTTGGAAGTCTTTAAAAGAAGGTGGAAAAATGGTTATGGTTGTCGGAAGAGAGTCAAATGTTAGAAAAACACCTTTTTACAATGGCGAGATTGTACTTGAGCTTATAAATGAATTGAATTGCTTTGGACTAATAGATAAAAACGAGCGTGCTTTTGTAAATAAATTTGGCAAACGTATAGTCGAGGATATTTTAATTGTTGAAAAGAAAACCAATGTTTATCCTAATACAAATATAGCAAAGACTGTTGCTAAAAAACATTTAGTAAATACTCAGTCAATTGCTCCTAAAGACGTTGAAAATGATTTTATTGATGCTATACATAGAATTGAAAATGTAGAAGCATCTCCAATTTTTAAAATATAAGTATGGCATTAACACCTCACAAAGAAAAACTTTTAGCTGCAATTGAAAATCCCAAAGCCTCAGCGGACAAAGCATTATTAGGAAAAGCTTATGTTGCATATGAAAAATGGATAGCAGACCTAAACGGATTAACATCAAAAGGAGATAAAAGAGTTGAAGAAATGACAGCTCTTTTGAATGGCTACAAAGATTACCTTGAAGTTGAACTGATTGCAAAACAAGGAAGTCCGTTTATTAAAAGGCAGAAAGGTCAACTTAAATTAGACAATAGTGTATTAGAAGAGTTCTTAACACATTTTGTAAACCCTGAAATTCTTGACAACTTGCCAGTAGGCATTGAAACAGGTTCTCAAACAGCATTTATGTCTTTATCATTCAGACCAACTGATATTTCAGCTTTAAATGCAAAACCTGAAATTGTCTTAAAACAAAAAGACCAAGATTTTACTATTGGTAAAAGTATTTACTACAAATTCTCACCTGACAAGGAGTTTGAAAATAAAGTAACTCTTGATGGAAAGTTGTTTTTAGCTGTTTTAGCAGCTGAGGTTAAAGTTAACTATGACAAAACAATGTTTCAGGAATGCTCAGGAACGGCATCAAGACTAAAACAAGGATGTCCATTGTCAAAATATTATGCCTTGGTTGAATATTTAGATATGCAACCTGAAGACGTTAGATTAACTGATATTGATAATGTCTTTCTTTTACGTAAAGCCAAAAGACTTCCATATGAAAAGAGAAGTATTTATTCTGAGGTTAAGAAACAACATGAAGATTTTCCGATTAGCGCTGATGTAATGAAAATATTTGTTGCCGAAATTCAAAATTTTATAAATGCGACATGGTATGACCCTGACGAAGCGTTAAAAAGAGGTTCATTTTCTTGATATACAATAAAGTACGGCACACAACAATGTATATACAAGATAGGCGAGATAGTAGTAAAATCAACGGTTGTAGCCCGCTCCAACTTCTCAACGGTTTGATAGTTTTGAATCCCGCAATCGCCTACTTTGCATATACTCAACGTTGTATTTGCCTAAATCATCATAAATTACCAAACGCAATCATGAGGTTTAGCAATGCAAAAAATAGTAGCTGGCACACTAGCACAATTGTGTTTAAAGGGTTACTGCTGTTTTTGGTATACCTACCCAGAAGCATTACAAGGGTGAATGAGATGATAAACCATGCGATGTAATTTTGTAGGGGTGGTGTAACGGTTTCCCAGCTCCACATATCAAGCCTAATGGCAACGGGCTCTAGCAGTATATCGTAAATAACCATGAGCAGAGCGCCGGCAAAACCCAATCGCCATAGGTTAATAATTTTCGACCGTAACACCATGGTGATTAGGTAAACCGAAATCATCCAGTTAACCACCATGGCTATAGGAGTTGCCCAAACTTTTGGCCCCAAGGATGGGCCATAGGCATACCCACCAAAAATTACCCCCGTATTCGTACCAATGGCTTCAACTGTCCAGCCAGCTATCCCAACGGCGACTATGGCTAGCCAAAATTTCACGTTGTGGGGTTTATGGAAAATCAGCAAAATTGCAAGCGTAAGGGTAGTGAACACCCAGCTCAGCTGAAATACCTCGGGGTTATCGCGCATTATCCATAGGCCCGGGATAGAAATGCCGTATCCGCCAATAATGATAATTAATGCAAGAGTTAGCTTATATTTATCAAGGAACGATTTCATGCTATATGGGTTTTATCATGTTGTCAACAATTTTTGCCGAGGCAAGGCACAGCGGTATCCCACCTCCAGGGTGAACACTACCTCCAACAAAGTAAAGTCCCTTAATGCTCTTTGATCGGTTTGGATGGCGGCTAAAGGCAGCAAATCGATTGTTTGAACTTATGCCGTACAGAGCACCACGGTACGATCCCGTTTTTTGCTCTATCAGTGGTGGGCTCAATATTTCCTCGGTTAAAATCTTTGGTTCAATGTCAATATTGAGCTCCCTCTTAATTTTGGTAATGATATTGGTTTTTGCCCGGGCAGTTAGCTCCTTCCAGTCCTGTCCATAGTCGGGGGGCACGTTTACCATCACAAACCAGTTCTCATGCCCTTCTGGGGCATCGCTGGGTACGGCTTTACTGCTGATAAAGATGTAAACCGTTGGGTCGTTGGTTATGCCTTTTTGCCCAAGTATCTCAAATTCCTTGGCGTAGCTGTTGCTAAATAGGATGTTGTGCACATCGAGCTGCGGATGAGTACCCTTTATCCCCCAGTAAAAAATTAGCGCCGATGATGATGGCTCATGCCGTTTGTAAAACCAGCTTAGCTTACGGTCGGGCATTTGGCTTGGGTAGGCAGTAAAAATATCGGTATTATTTACCACAATATCATAGCTATCGGCCAAACCATTGGCTTTAATGCCAGCAACTTTTCCAATGTTGTATTCAATTCGCTGAACAGGACAGTTTAGATGAAATTCTACTCCAAGCTTCTGTGCCAACTCAAACATCGATTGGGCAATGGAGTACATTCCCTTTTTGGGAAAGTAAGCACCAATATTATGCTCAAGATGAGGAATTATGGTTAGCGTACCCGGTGCTTTGTAGGGGTTGGAACCATTGTACGTTGCAAAGCGGTTAAAAAGTTGTATGGTTTCAGCCTTGCTAAAGCTCCGTTTGTTAACCCCATGCATAGTTTCAAAAGCTTTCAGCTTTTTTAGGTTCAGCCCAATTTTCTTAGCTTCTTCCGATTTGAAACCTTCCCAGGTGGGGAAGGGGCTAAACATAAACATGTTAGCCGTAAGGTTGTACAGCTCCTCGCATTCGGCAAGGTAGTTTTCAATATTCGTGGCAGGTTCACCCAAAACTATTTCGGCTTCGTGAGCAAATCGTTTGGGGTCGGCCCATGAATTCAGAACCTTTCCGTTGGGGTAAAAGTAGCGCGTTACATTCTCGAGCTGCTTATATTCAAATGCATTTGAATTCCCCTCGCCGGCAACATCAAATAGTTCATCAACTAGGTTGGGCAATGTGAATAGCGAAGGGCCTGTGTCGAAGCGGAAATCGCCCATTCGCAACTCGTTAAGCTTACCTCCAATTCTTTCCGATTGTTCAAAAACGGTGACTTTATATCCCTTAGCAGCCAGTCGTATAGCTGTTGCTAACCCACCTACACCAGAACCAATTATTGCTGCTTTCAAATTCGTATGATTTTAGGTGTTACTATCCTATCTCGTGGAAACACTTTGCGTTAAGGTAAACTAAAAAAATAATATTCTGGTAAGAAGTGAGCTTACTTCCAGCCTATCTGGTTTTTTCAGCAACAACGTTTCAACTCTGAGATAGTCATCTTCAGTCTCCTATCTTCTCACTTCTCACTTCTCACTTCTGTCTTTTCACTTCCGTCTCCTGTCTTCCGTCTTCTGTCTTCTCACTTCCGTCTCCTGTCTTCTGTCTTCTGTCTTCTGTCTTCTGTCTTCAAACCATCCCTAACAAGCTAGTCTTACTCTTTACTAATCCTCCCTTAGAAACCCAAAAACACCTGATTTTATTAGCCAAATCTAACTAAAAACAATGAGCTACATGGTTTTGTTCCAGTGCAAAAGTTCGTTACTATCCTTTAGTATCTTATTGTTGTCTAATAGCCAGCGAATTACCCTAGTAGTTTTATCCGATGGAAATTTAACGGAATCAACTAGCTTTTCAAGGGTAACCCCATCGCTTTGCAGATTATTCTTAATTTGTTCAAGAATCTGATCGAATTGATACTTGCTCATATCCAGCTCATTTCGCGAGGTGCACACATCGCATTTACCGCATCGGGTGGCATTCTTTTCACCAAAATACTCGAGCAACGACATGCTACGGCATTTTGCCGTTCCCGAAGCGTAATTAACCATAGCCTCTATCCGTTTGGTGTACCTCTCTTTCCGAAGGTTATAGTTTTCGGGGCTAATTCTTAGGTTCTTATCATCTAATCGTTCCTCGGTAAAGATTATCAGTGGCGTTTTTTTTCGGGGGATATAGTTAATTATCTTTGCTCTGCTTAGCTTAATGAGGCTTTCTGTAACCTCAGGTAGCTGTTTGCCTGAGATTCGGGCTAAATGTTTTTCGTCAATTTTCACATAGTCATTAAATAGCCCGGCGTAGTTCCTCAGCAAAACCTTAACAAAATGATCCATCTCGACATGGGCCACCTGATACTTATAGAGCTCATTTTTGCTTGCGGTAACCATTATACGGCTTGGGTTATCAAGCTCATCCGTAAGTTCGATGTAGCCCTCAAGTTCCAGAAATTTTAAACAGCTATAGGCATGGGCAAAGTTAAACTTGTAGGCAGTAGCAAATTCAATAAGGTTAAAGTCGTAAACTTCACTCTTGCCAGCGCCTATGGCAACTCCCAGAAATGAGCAAAGGGCCTGATAGCATCTTTTTATCTCGTCGGGTTCGGGGAACGAGGATTGGGTGCGCTGATCAATCTTTGCTTTATCGGAGTTGTTGTAGAGCAATATGGCGTAAGCCAGCTTGCCATCGCGACCCCCACGACCAGCTTCCTGGAAGTAAGCTTCTGGTGAGTCGGGCAGATCCATATGGACTACAAACCGAACATCGGGCTTATCTATTCCCATCCCAAAGGCGTTGGTCGATACGATGATGCGTGTACGATCATGCTGCCAGTCGTCTTGCTTTGCGGTTCGCTCCTCAGGGCTAAGCCCAGCATGGTAGTAATCGGCAGTAACCCCCTCGTTCTGGAGCATCATGGCAATCTCCTTGGTTTTAAGCCTATTCCTAACGTACACAACCCCAGTTCCTGGAAGCCCGTTTACAATTTTAAGCAGATGCTTATTCTTGTCCTCAACATTCCGAACGAGGTAAACCAGGTTCTTACGTTCAAAGCTCATCTTCACCACGTGCTTTTGCGCAAAGCCCAGCTTTTCCTGAATATCCTCCACCACCTCGGGTGTTGCTGTGGCCGTAACAGCAAGGAATGGTACATCGGGTAGCAATTCCCTTAGCTCAACAATCTTAAGGTATGATGGTCTGAAATCGTAGCCCCACTGCGATATACAGTGCGATTCGTCAATTGCAACAAGGTTCACATTCATTTTGCGCAACCTCATCCTGAACAGATCGGTGCCAAGGCGTTCGGGCGATAGGTACAGAAACTTGTAATCGCCATAGGCGCAGTTATCGAGCGTTACCTCCAGCTCGTGGCGCTTCATCCCCGAGTGTAGGGCGGCTGCTTTAATGCCCTTCTTCTTAAGGTTTTCAACCTGGTCCTTCATGAGGGCAATAAGAGGAGTTACCACGATGCATAATCCGTCCTTCGCCAGGGCGGGCACCTGAAATGTGATCGATTTGCCTCCTCCGGTGGGCATCAAGGCAAGGGTATCCTTTCCGCTGTATACCGACTCAATTATCTCCTGTTGGATTGCCCTAAATGAGGTATAGCCCCAGTATTGATATAGTATTTTTTCGAACTGATTCAATTCTTCTCAACAATTTGGGATTGCATACAAAAGTAAGGCGAAATGTTGTTAATACAAGCGTAATATCTGAAAAGACCCCCCTTGTTAATGAGTTTTTTTGTAACTTGGCGGGCGAAAAAAATAAAAACCTACCACCATGTCATTTGTAAACGAAAAAGTTGTTGCTGAGGGACTTACGTTCGACGATGTGCTTTTGGTTCCTGCCTATTCACAAGTATTGCCCCGCGAGGTTGACATCTCCACCATGTTTTCGAAGAGAATTAAAATTAATTCACCCATTGTTTCCGCTGCAATGGATACCGTTACCGAAGCAGCTGTGGCTATTGCTATTGCCCGAGAGGGTGGAATAGGGGTTATTCATAAAAATATGTCCATCGAGGCACAGGCGAGTCAGGTGCGTATTGTAAAACGAGCCGAGAGCGGAATGATCTACGACCCTGTAACCATTGGTCCTGAAGCTACAGTGGGCGACGCCCTAAAGCTGATGAAGGATTATAAAATAGGTGGCATCCCTGTGGTTAATGAAGAGAAAATGCTTATTGGGATTGTTACCAATCGCGATCTGCGCTTCCAGCGTAACTTGGCCTCGCCCATTAAAAGTGTTATGACATCCGAGGGGTTAATAACAACCAAAAAAACAATAAGTCTGGAGGAAGCTGAGGCCATACTCCAGGAGTATAAGATTGAGAAGCTACCCGTTGTTGACGATAATTTTAGGTTGGCCGGATTGCTTACCTACAAGGATATTACTAAGGCCAAGGACAATCCGCATGCGTGTAAAGATTCGAAGGGAAGGCTTCGGGTTGCTGCTGGTGTTGGGGTAACCCACGATACAATTGCCAGAATCAATGCGCTAGTTCAGGCCAAGGTCGATGCTATTGTCATTGATACTGCACACGGCCATTCGTTGGGAGTAATTGAGATGTTGTCCAAGGTAAAGTCAGAATTTCCCGAACTCGAGGTTGTGGTGGGGAATATTGCCACAGCTGAGGCTGCCCTCGAGCTGGTTAAGGCTGGTGCCGATGCAGTGAAAGTGGGTATTGGCCCAGGCTCAATTTGTACTACCCGTGTTATAGCAGGTGTAGGCGTGCCACAGCTCAACGCCATATACGATGTGGCCAAAGCGCTTAAGGGTACAGGTGTGCCTGTAATTGCCGATGGAGGTATTCGATACTCAGGTGATATTGTAAAAGCATTGGCCGCTGGAGCCGACTCAATCATGGCTGGCTCAATGTTTGCTGGTGTTGATGAGTCACCCGGAGAGACGATAATTTACAACGGACGGAAGTTTAAGTCGTACCGTGGAATGGGGTCGCTCGAGGCAATGCAGCAGGGCTCAAAAGATAGGTATTTTCAAGATGTGGAGGACGACATACAGAAGCTGGTGCCTGAGGGCATTGTGGCACGTGTTCCCTATAAAGGAACCCTCAAGGAGGTGTTATATCAGATGATTGGCGGGTTACGTGCAGGGATGGGGTATTGCGGTGCATCAAGCATCGAGAATCTTAAGAAGGCAAGTTTTGTGAAAATTACCAACGCGGGTATCGCCGAGAGCCATCCGCATGATGTGGCCATAACTCGCGAAGCACCTAACTATAGCCGATCTTAGCAGCAGTGCCATAAAACCATAAATTCTAATAAACCAACATTATGAACCGTACTTTTTTTATCACTATCGCTTGCGTTCTAGGTAGCTTGTCTTCCATGGCGCAAACCAAGGACGAAATTCTGCTCACTGTGGCTGGGGAGTCGGTTAGCCGTTACGAGTTCGAACAGATTTACCTCAAGAATAGCCAGATGATGGCCGATACCGATAAGAAAAGCCTGGATGAGTATTTAGACCTATTCGTTATCTACAAGCTTAAGGTTGCCGATGCTAAAGCACAGGGATTTCACAAAACATCAGCCTTTGAGCAGGAGTTGGCGAGCTACAGAAAGCAGCTGGTTCAGCCTCATCTTATTGACCAAAATGCGCAGGAGAGATTGCTAAAGGAGGCTTACGAAAGGCTAAAGGAGGAGGTTAATGCAAGCCACATACTTATTTCCATTCCCGAGAATGCCTCGCCTGAGGATACAATGGTTATTTACAATAAAACCATCAATATTCGCAATAGAATATTATCCGGTGAGCCATTTGAGTCGGTTGCTCGGGCCACTAGTGATGATCCATCGGTTAAGGTAAATGGTGGAAATCTTGGTTATTTCGGCGTATTTCAAATGGTGTATCCTTTTGAGAATGCTGCTTACAATACTCCTGTGGGTCAGGTATCAATGCCTATTCGCTCTCGCTTTGGATACCATATTGTTAAGGTTCACAATAGGCGGCCATCACCCGGTCAGGTTAAGGTTTCACACATCATGATAGCCTCTCCGCAAAATGCCAGCGAGGAGCATAGGGTAGGTGCAAAACATCTAGCCGACTCAGTGTACTCTTTGGTACTCACTAATGAAAACTTTGGCAGACTAGCTCAGCAGTATAGCCAAGATCCGGGGAGTGCCCAAAACGGTGGTGAATTGCCATGGTTTGGTATGCGCCAAATGCCTCCTGAGTTCGAGAAAGCTGCATTTGCTCTGCAGAATCCAGGAGAGGTGAGTCCTCCCGTAAAAACTCAGTTTGGTTGGCATATTATAAAGCTAATGGATAAGCGGGGTGTGGGAACTTTTGATGAGGTTGCTCCAGAGCTAAAAGCCCGGTTAGCCCGCGACGAGAGGGGAAGGGTTAGCCAAAAACTTTTTGTAGAGCAGCTAAAGCAGAAGAATGGTTTCGAACTCGATACCAATGCGCTAAAATCAATGGAATTACTTCTCGATTCCTCATACTACGATGGCAACTGGAGTATACCCAGCTTGTATAGTAACAGGTTCATCTTTGGGTATGCCGGTAGGGTGCACACCATGTCGGAGCTAGCCGAAAAGATGGTGCAAGGGAGTAACAGAAATATCAATGTACCCTTCCCTGTAATTGTTGAGAGGTGCTTCAACGAGCTGGTGAACGAAACAGTCCTTACCCATGAGGAGCAGAGGCTAATAAAAGAGAATAGAGAGATTAAGTACCTTCTGAAGGAGTATCACGATGGAATTCTTCTTTTCGAGATAATGAATCAGAATGTATGGGCTCGATCTACCAGCGATGAGGAAGGATTAGAGAACTTTTATCGAAATAATATCCTGAACTACTCTTGGGACGAGCGAGTTTACGCCCAAAGGTTCTCAACTAATCATAAACGAACAATTAATCGAGCCAAAAGGTACATAGCATCAAGGCGGGGTAGTGGTGCTTCCGACGAGGCCATTGTGAAGCGATACATTAGCCGGGGAGACACGCTGATTAGTATTGATAATTTTGCCACCATCGCCGATGATCCGGTAGTAAAAGGATATGCAAATTGGGCTGATAAACTATCTGAAACAAAGGAGGATAATGGGGTGTACTTTTTCATTCGCTACCAAAAAACTGTTGAAAATGATCCTATCCCTTTGAGTGAAATTCGTGGACAGGTTATTGCCGATTATCAGGAGCACTTAGAGCAGCAATGGATTGAGTCGTTAAGGCAGAAGTATCCTGTTGAAATAAACAGCGAGGTTTATCGTAAGGTGATTTCTAACCTTAATTAGCTTTAATCCCTGAATTATTTTATAAACCTTTGTGTTGTGTATCGGAACGAGAATAGCCCCAAATAGAACAGGAATGCGAACCCTTAGTATCTCAATAGTATCCATTATAGCAGCAACATTGCTGTTTACTGGTTGCCTTAAAACCAACACCAACAATAGTAAGGTGCTGGCCACTGTGTATGGTAAAAACCTTTACCTTTCGGATGTTGAAGATATTTTCCCCGATAATATTTCGAAGGACGATAGCCTGCAGATGATTATGGGCTATGTTGACAGGTGGGTTCGTAAGCAGCTGCTCCTCAATCGTGCCGAGAAGAACTTGAGCGAGAATCAAAAGAACGTATCGAAGCAGCTCGATGATTACCGCTCATCACTGCTTATCTTTAAATACGAGCAAGAGTTTATCCGTCAAAAGCTCGATACCGTGATCCCCTTCGAGGAGATTGAAGAGTTTTATAACGAGAACACTTCAAACTTCACCCTAGCCGAGGGGATTGTTAAGGCCCTGTTCATTAAAATCAGACTGGATGATCCCTACTACGATCGGATAAAGGCTCTGTACAAATCCAACAAGGAGGAGGATATTCAGAACCTCGATAATATCGCCTATCAGGTGGCTATTAAGTACGACTATTTTAACGATCAGTGGATACCTTTCTCTCGAATCCTCAGGGAACTTCCTGAGCCTATCGATAATCCCGATCACTTTTTGCTTCGCAACCGGAGCATCGAGATGAGCGATGGCACCCATGCGTACCTGGTTAACCTACGAGATGTTTTGCCCAAGGATCACCAGTCGCCGATCGACTACGAGGCACAAAACATTCGTAGCATAATCCTTAATAAGCGAAAGCAACGATTGATTTCAGATCTTGAAACCAACATATACAACGACGCGAGAAATCACAAAAACTTCGAAATTTATTTAGATTAACCAACATATTCCGATGAAAATTAGAACCAAATTCAAGTCCTTTCTGGCAATTCCAGCTATTCTTTTTCTTTTAACAGGTCAAAGCGTCAATGCACAGTTTGTTGTCGATCGGGTGCTGGGAGTGGTAGGGAGCGAAAAGATATTGCTGTCCGATGTGGAGCAGGAGTTGCTGCGCATGCAGATGCAGGGAGCCACAAGCTCAGGCGATATGAAATGTCAGATTTTTGAGGAGCAAATGATACATAAGCTACTACTACACCAAGCAGCGATTGATAGCATTGAGGTAGCCCCCTCGATGGTTGAAAGTGAGATGGAGCGTAGGCTGCGATACTTCATCAACCAAATAGGATCGGAGGCTGCTCTTGAAAAATATTTCAACAAAACAATGTCTCAGATTAGGGCCGATCTAAGGGTTTCTATTAAAGAAGGTTTACTCGCTCAGCAAGTGCAGAGCAAGATTGTTGAGAATGTTACCGTAACCCCATCGGAGGTTAGGCGTTTTTATCGCGATATCCCCAAGGATAGCCTCCCAATCATTCCCGATCAGTACGAAGTACGCCAAATTGTTATGTACCCTCCTGCTACAGAGGAAGCTAAGTTTGCTGTACGTGAGCAGCTGCTCGACATTAGGGAAAGAGTGCTTAAGGGTGAGAGGTTTGCTACCCTTGCTGTGGCCTACTCTGAGGATAGAGCTACAGCAACGCGCGGAGGTGAACTTGGATTCATGACGCGTGATCAGCTGGTTAAATCATTTGCCGATGTGGCGTTTAGCCTGCGTGAGGGGCAGGTTAGCCAGATTGTTGAAACGGAGTACGGGTTTCATATAATTCAAATGATTGAACGCCGGAACGATCAGGTTAATGTACGCCATATACTCATGAGGCCTTCCTATACGCCGGAACAGCTTCTGAGTTCGCAAAATAAGCTCGATAGTATTTCGAATCTAATAAAAGCCGACTCGCTTACCTTCCGCCAGGCAGCCCAACGATTTTCAGAAGATGTAAATACCCGTCTTAGCGGTGGGCTCATGATAAACCCATACACCAACACATCACTTTTCGAGCGTGAACATTTCCTTCCTGCCGACTTCTACGTTATTCGTAACCTTAAGCCAGGAGAGATTAGCCAACCCTTTGAGTCGCGCGATGAGCATGCCAATGTGGTATATAAAATTGTTATGATTAGCCAGTTTATTCCTCAGCACGTTGCTAATCTTGATGATGATTACGCCATTATTCAGCAGATGACCAAGATGGGCAAACAGCATGAGGTGTTCATGGACTGGGTTAAATCAAAGGTGAAAACTACCTATGTGCGAATTGACCCCTCTTTCAGGAATTGCAGCTTCGAAATGGAAGGGTGGGTTCGATAGTTTCCAATCCTAAAGGGTATGCGAATACATAATGTTGCCTTTGCGATTCTTGCCATGACCCTATCGCTGGGTTGTGGTAAAAATCTTTATGGTCAACAAAAACACCAGATCCACATAATCTATGCCGACAGCATGCGTAACCTAAAGATCGATGGTAACGAAATCCGTCGATTGCTGGGTAATGTAGCCATTCGGTATGAGGAGACCACTATAACTTGTGATAGCCTGTACGATTACGTAGGCCTCAACAAGTTTGATGCCTACAGCAACGTTAAGGTTTTTCAAGAAACTACAACCCTGTATGGCGATACCCTAAAGTTTGATGGTGCAACCAAAAAGGGTAAGGTGCGAGGCAAGGTGGTTAGGATGGTTGATGAGGAAACAACCCTGGTAACCCGTTTTCTCGATTTCGAGACCCTGAATAAAACGGTAAGCTACTACGGAGGTGCTGTGATTAATACGCCCGATTCCAGATTCTCTAGCGATAAGGGGAAGTACTTTTCAAACCAAAAACTATTTGTGTCGGAGGGCAATGTGGCTTACATCGATGCCGATATTCTCTTAAATACAGATTCGCTCGAGTACTATACCCAAATCGAGTTGATAAAGTTTTTCGGGCCAACCCGCATTTATAATGAGGACAACTACCTATACAGCGAGAGAGGAGAGCATAATCGGGAAACCCAGGAATCGGAGTTTCATGTCAATGCTTTCATGGATAATGGGGAGCAGAAACTCTTTGGCAACAGCATTTATTACGACAGAAACACAGGAATATCTAGAGTTGAAGGCAATGGGCTAGTTATCGATACTGCACAGCGTATTAATATTTATGGGCAATACCTTACCTATAATCAGGCTACCGAACTTGCTGAGGTTAATCAGGAGCCACTTGCCATGCTAATCTCAGAGCAATCGGACACTCTATACTTACGTGCTGATAGGCTTATGGGTATAGCTGTTAAGGATACTGTTAAAACCGATTCTACGCTATATAATCAGCTAGTAGGAGTGGGAGATGTGAGGTTTTTTAGACCCGACATCCAGGGTGTTTGCGATTCCATGCTGTACCACAGTGTCGACTCAATCCTTTATATGCACAAAGAGCCTATTCTATGGAATTACGAGAATCAGCTAACTGCCGACAATGTTAGCATTGAGTTTAAGAACGAGACCATACATCGGATGAAATTTACAGGATCATCATTCGTTACTTCACAAGAGGATTCTATTCGGTTTAACCAGATCAAAGGGCGCGAAATGGTTGGCTTTTTTATCGCAGGCAAGCTAACCCGTTTAGATGTGAACGGGAATGGCGAAACTGTATATTACGGCCGAGAAGAGGGGGAGATAGTTGGGGTGAACAAGGCAGAGGGGAGCAGGCTCTCCATCAGCGTACGCGATAATCAGGTTGTAAACATAATGTTTCGTGAATCACCAGTGGCAACCCTATTTCCCATAGACAAGGTTGAGCTGCAGGATGTTATGATCAAGGGATTCGCGTGGCATACCGATAAACGCCCAAAATCTCCACAAAGCGTCATACCCCCTGGGTTAGACGTTAACTTCTATATCCCCATCCTGAGCAGGGCAACTATGTATCGTGAGAAAAAAAGAAACCCTGCCGAATCGCTTGACGATATAGCAGGGCAAAAAGGTCTTGAGAATGTGTTGGAAAAAAGGCTTGAATTCAAAAGACCTGAAATCTCAAACGATTTTCAAAGGGTTAATACTCGTCCTCATTAAAGAAAAAGTCTTCTTTGGTTGGATAATCTGGCCAAATATCTTCAATGCTCTCGTATATGTCGCCCTCATCCTCTAGATCCTGAAGGTTCTCAATAACCTCAAGTGGGGCACCCGACCGGATTGCAAAATCGATAAGTTCATCCTTAGTAGCTGGCCAAGGGGCATCCTCTAGTTTTGATGCTAGTTCTAGTGTCCAATACATATAGATATTATAATTAATTGATTTACAAATATTTACATATTTCCCTATTAATGCAAATATATAAAAAAAACTAAATTACACTCTAGGTTTCCAAGGAATTTGTTCAATTTTAAGATTTTTAGCTAACAATCGTGAAAACGTGAAGAAGAAATCGCTTAACCTGTTGATATACTTAACCAAATTTTCGGGTAGGGGCGACTCCACGGCAACGCTAATGGCTAAACGTTCGGCACGTCGGCATATTGTGCGAGCAACATGGCAAAGCGAGACGGCCTGATGGCCACCCGGCAGCACAAATGAGGTAAGGGGTTCCAGCTGTTCATCCATAATATCAATTTGTTCCTCAAGAAACCCTATGTCAGCATCCTGTATGATAGGTAGTTTAACTTTGCAGTCGGTGCAATCGGCGGCAAGGATTGAGGCGCAGCTCATAAGTCTATCAAGAACTTCGGCTAGCACACTTTTCCATTGTTTATCAATGGCATCCTGATCGCGAAGAAGAGCTGTAAAAGCCATTAGCTCATCCACAGTGCCGTAAGCATCAATTCGTGGATGATTTTTAGGTACTCTTTTGCCTCCAATCAGCGAGGTCGATCCCTTGTCGCCAGTTTTAGTGTATATCTTCATATGCTATATTTTCAATCTTGTAAGGTAGTAATGTATTATAGCTAAAAAAGTTCAAAATATCTAAAAAAACTCTTAGAAACTGTTTAAGTTTTATTCCTACAAAACATTTTGCTAATTGCCACGGGCCTACTGCAAGCAGGCCCGTGGCAACTGAAAATCAAAGTGCTAATTTAAACTTAAATAGTTTCTTATTTATCGTAATGTACAGAAATAACCTTGAGAAGTTACCACTCAAGGTATACGGCCTCATAGGTTGAGTTTGCCCAGAGATTAAACTTATTAATACTTTCGGCTATACAAATTTCACTTAAATTTTGGGCGCTGCAGAGGAAGTTATCGGTGATGTCGGGCATTGAAACGAGGAATGCACCAGCTGAACGATGCATTTGATTAACTATTGATACTTTAGGGTAACTCTCTGTTTAGTTTTTCAACCTCTATTCTATTAACATTTTGTAAATAACGGAGTAGTTGCAATTACAGCACCTCGTAATTGAACAACAACTCTGAACCACATTAACCGCTGTAATGTCAAGCAGCAGTTAATGTGATTTCTTCAACTTGGGCACTTGTTTACTCTTCCTCGTTGAGGACTACAACTTGTTTTTTTGTTGGATTAGAATTGAACTCATCCGTTTCAATTTTCCCGTCCCTAAGCCTGATTATTCTCCTAGCATGGAGCGCAATTTCCTCTTCATGTGTTACCACAATTATGGTATTACCCTGGCTGTAAATTTCCTCGAACAGGTTCATAATATCGATGGACGTTTTTGAGTCGAGGTTACCTGTGGGCTCATCGGCAAGGATAATCGAAGGGTTGTTTACCAGAGCACGGGCAACAGCCACCCTTTGGCGCTGTCCACCTGATAGCTCGTTGGGTTTGTGCTCCATCCTATCGGTTAGGCTAACTTTTTCAAGCGCTCCTTCGGCCATTTTTAGCCTTTCAGGTTTAGCAATCCCAGCATATATTAGGGGTAGCATTACATTTTCTAGTGCAGAGTAGCGGGGCAGTAGGTTGAATGTTTGAAAAACAAAACCAATCTCCTTGTTCCTTATTTCTGCAAGCCTGTCGTCTTCCAGCTTACTTACATCGGTACCATTAAGTATGTATGTCCCTGCTGTGGGGGTATCGAGACATCCCAGAATGTTCATCAGGGTTGACTTACCAGAGCCCGAAGGCCCCATGATGGCTACGTATTCGTTCTCTTGAATCTGAAGCGAAACACCTTCAAGGGCTTTAACAATAACTGATCCTACCTTGTAGTACTTTTTTATATTCTCTATGTCAATTAATCGTCGTTTGTCCATTGGTGTGTAATTATAAATTAATGCGTGTGTTTGACTAAGCAAACCTACTAAAAGTTTATCTTAAAATGTTGTTTAAATATACCTTTTCGAAAAAAAACTACACCCAGATGAAACAAATCAACACTTACGCTTACGCTCTGATGCTTGGCAATAACATCCCATGCCTTATGCATCTCTCTGCTCCAGCGAATATCATCAAACACAAATATGGTGTTTTCATGTACATATTTTAGGCAGTGTTTAAAGTATCTAAGGGTGGGCTCTGCCTTGTGATTACCATCAAAGAACACCAGGTCAAGAGTAGGCAGCAAGCTGAGCGCTTCGTTTAGCCCTTGTTCAAAATCCCCCTCAATGAGCTTAATGTTTTTGAAGTTGAACAGATCGAAGGCGTTTTGAGCTAGCTCTGCCCTTTGCCAATCCCCTTCAAGCGTTAATACCATATTGTCAGGATTAGCGCTAGCAAGGTACATGGCGCTTATGCCAACAGAAGTCCCTAGCTCAAGAATGTTTTTGGAATTGCTCCATTTGGCCAGTCGATATAAAAATGCCCCATGCTTTGGAGAAACGGAGGATCTTTTGATAACTGTTCCCAACTTTTCGGAACGATTTGTAAACCTGCTACCAGCTCCATAATCACTAGGGCCTACGCTAATAGACGAGTCTATTTGCCAATTTCTTAACCACTCCACCTCGTTGGGTTGGTCGTAATTGTTTCTGTTACCAATTACAGCCCTTGTGAAATCGTACACCATGGGGGAGTGAACACCGTGCCCCGAACTCGGTTTGGCAATGCATTTAAATAGGATGTAATCCTTTGCAATACTAAGAATATGCGCAATGTCTGTCACCTTGATTTGTGTTTGTTCATCCAATACTAATTTAGCGATTATTATATGGCTTTATTGTGCTTACATCGCTCTTTTTTTAAAACTTTTGTCGCGGCTATTTTGCATAAAAACATTGATTTAATGAGGCATTTTATATTTTTGCATTATGGCTGTCAGTCTTTCCACAGATATAATGTACCTGCCGGGTGTTGGCCCCAAACGTGCCGAATTGCTTAAGTCCGAGCTTAACATTCACACGTTGGGCGATATGCTCTACTACTTCCCTTTTAGGTACGTGGATAGATCTAAATTCTACAGTATTTCTGAGATTTCTGAGGATTTACCCTATATACAGGTTGTAGGTAAGATTACCCGTTTTCAGGAGGTGGGTGCTGGCCGTAAAAAGAGGCTTATAGCAATTTTTACCGACGGTACGGGTACACTTGAGCTGGTTTGGTTCAAGGGCCTAAAATGGGTTGCAAAATCAGTTAAACCTAATGTTAGCTATGTGGTTTTCGGAAAGCCAAACCTTTTTGGGGGTAGGTTCAATATTGCGCACCCTGAAATTGAAGATTTCAAATCGGATCAAGAAAACTTGGGCTCGGCCTTACAGCCCGTTTACAACACTACCGAGAAATTAAAAAGTAGCTACATCACCTCCAAAACTATTTTAAAGTTTCAGCAGAATTTAAACGGCGTAATCAAGGATATTGTGGAGGAAACCCTGCCTGCCTATCTAATTGAGAAGGTAAAGCTAATGACCCTTAGGGAAGCCCTTAACAACATTCACTTTCCTTCATCAGTTTCGCTTCTAAAAAAAGCCGAGGCACGCCTCAAGTTTGAGGAACTTTTTTACGTGCAGCTAAATCTGCTTTATCAAAAGCATTCGAGGTATCTCAAGGTCAATGGTAACGTTTTTAGCCTAGTGGGCGAGATGTTTAATCGGTTTTATGCTGAAAAGTTACCCTTTGAGCTGACCGATGCACAGAAAAGGGTGATAAAGGAGATAAGGCGCGATATGGGCTCGGGCAAGCAGATGAACAGGCTTTTGCAGGGCGATGTGGGTAGCGGGAAAACCTTAGTTGCGCTTATGTGTATGCTTATTGCAGTTGATAATGGTTTTCAGGCCTGTATTATGGCTCCCACGGAGATTTTAGCAACCCAGCACCACGAAACCATTACGCGAATGCTTGACGGGCTGGGGGTGAATGTTGGGTTGCTAACAGGTAGCACCAAGCGCAGTGAGCGTACATTGCTTCACTCACAGCTTGAGGATGGTTCTATGCAGCTGCTGATTGGAACCCATGCCTTGATAGAGGATGTGGTACAATTTCAAAATCTTGGCCTAGTGGTTATCGATGAGCAGCAGCGCTTTGGCGTAGCACAGCGCGCCAAGCTATGGCAGAAGAACGCCAAACCACCCCACGTGTTGGTGATGACCGCAACCCCAATTCCTCGTACCCTTGCCATGACCATCTATGGTGATTTAGAGGTTAGCGTAATCGACCAGATGCCCCCTGGCCGAAAACCCATTAAAACAATTCATTATACCGACACCAAGCGTAACCTTGTGTTTGGGCTTATGCGCGAACAGATAAAGCAAGGAAGACAGGTGTACGTGGTGTACCCATTGATAAACGAGTCGGAAAAGATGGACTACAAGGATTTGATGGATGGGTACGATAGCATCTCACGTGCATTTCCTCCTCCACAGTACGTTACGGTGGTGGTTCATGGTAAGATGAAACCACAGGAGAAGGATGTATCTATGCAGCTATTTGCCAGCGGTAAGGCGCATATCATGGTCGCCACCACGGTTATTGAGGTAGGTGTAAACATTCCCAACGCCACGGTTATGGTGATTGAAAGTGCCGAGCGTTTTGGCCTTTCGCAGCTTCACCAGCTGCGGGGTAGGGTGGGGCGCGGTGCCGACGAGAGCTACTGCGTGCTCATGTCGGGTGTAAAGCTCACCAACGAATCCCGTAAGCGGATGCAGACCATGGTGGCCACAAACGATGGTTTCGAGATTGCCGAGGTGGATATGCAAATTCGAGGTCCAGGCGATATTGAGGGGACACAGCAAAGTGGCCTACCCTTCGACTTTAAAATAGCCTCGCTGAGCAAGGATGGGCAAATACTTCAGTACGCCCGACAAGTGGCAAGCGATATTATTGATGAGGACAAAACCCTAACAAATCCTAAAAATCATATCCTTTACAATCAAATTGAGCAGATGGCGCAGGGAAGAGTAAACTTTGGACAGATTAGCTAGTATTATGTTAATTTGGAATTGACGGATACAGTCTTTTGAGTTTTATCCGTGCATGTTCATTTGTGAACTGCCAGTTAATTTTGGCATTCTTGCTATTCCTGTGGTTTTGCCACGCATCTACTTCCGATCGTATTTCTTCCACTGTAGCAATATGTCGACTTAAACACTGCCCATTAAGCACATGCAATTCGATTTCCGCCATGTTTAGCCAACTTCCGTGCTTGGGAGTGAAAATGAATTCAAATCTATCCCTGAGCCTTTTGGCTTCTTCTGGCGCAAAGGTTTCGTAGAAAGCGGATCCATCATGAGTATTAAAATTATCCATGACCATTTTTATCCTTTTTGCTTTGGGGTACATCTCATCCGCTATTCGTTTCATACATCTCGCCCAGCCTACTTTTGTTTTGTATTCCGTAATTTCAACCAGTCTTTTGTCCTTTAGCGGTTCGCTCGCCATAAAAACATTTACCATGCCGTGCCGGATATATTCGTAGTCAACCCTCGCCTCCTGTCCGGGTTTTATAGGTGTTGATGCGATTCCTTCGATCAACTGCTTGGGGGATTCGTCCATGCAAACAACAGGATAATCCTCATCATATGCCAGCTTATACACATCCAGCACCTGCTCCATATTGGCTACAAAAGCGCTGCTTGTTCTTCTCTGGTTGGTTTATGGTCACGAGCAATACTATTCTGTTTTTCAATGGCTTCATAAAAGTTTCCTTTATTCCGGTTGGCAACGTAAATTCTATGGGGTTTAATTATTGCGCCGAGGTATTGTACACCTTTGCTAAAGTGTTGCAAGTAAACCTTATCAGGGTGCAAGTCTAAGTTTAGGTTTTCCTTTAGGTAGGTTCTAATATGTTCAATGCAGCTTTGTAAATAGTTCTTATTGCTATGCACCAGCACAAAATCATCAACGTACCTGCCGTAATACCTTATACCTAGATCGCGCTTTACAAAATGGTCAAAATCGTTGAGGTAAACATTACCAAACAATTGCGAGGTTAGGTTACCAATAGGCAAACCACAATTTTCCTTTGCATGGAAAAGGCTTTTGGTTTTTGGCAATCCCTGCCAATCTTCCTTTTTACCCTTGATGTGGCAGCTATTTGTGGGGTCGTTGTAGATGGTTTTTTCAATCAGGTATAATACAAGGGGCAAGTCAAAATCTATTTTGTTTCTAGGTTTCAGCAACTCCCGTTTTACCTTCTCGTAGAGCAGGTTACTGCTCATGGACATAAAGTAGCCCCTGATATCGAGCTTCAGGATGTAGCAATCTTGTCTGTAGTTCTGCGATTAGGAGCGGATAAAATGGTCAATACGCTTGATACCGTAATGGGTGCCCTTGCCCTTCCTACAGCTGTAGCTGTCGTTTATAAAGGTTTTCTCAAATATGGGTGAAATGTAGCTGTAAATCAGATGATGCACCACCCTGTCACGAAAATCTGCGGCAAACACTTCCCGTTTTACAGGCTTGTCAGCATTAAAGCAGATGCTGGGTGTACTGATAGCTAATAATTTCATCACAAAGTTTAAAAATGTTGTTTTCAAAATGCTTTTCAAAGGCTAGCGCATTAATGGTGTTGCGCTTGTTTTTACGGGCATTAAAGTATGCATAGAACAGGTCTAGGGTTATCTTTTGCGTATCTACTGTTTCGAAAAGCTTTAGCTGTAGCATGCTTATGGTATAAAACCCATGCAGCAGAACTGCTGCATGGGTGTGTTTCCCTATAAATCCCTCAGGCAACGAACAGAAAACCCCCAACTCTTATCGAAGTTGTACCTGTTTACACTACTATTATTGTAGCGCATGCTCCGGTACCAGGCGTTAGTGGTACTGTTCTCGGTAGAACTCCACCAGTAACCGTAGTAACCAATGGTGTTAAAATTACCATTGAAGAGACGGTAGCCCCCCGGAAGAGCCGAAAAGCCGTAATCGTCGGTGCCATTTCCGTTGCTGCTCCACCCGTTCTTGGCTTTTAGCTTGGTGCCCGCTGTGGAAGCATCGCCAATGTAATCTGTAAGCGCAGTCCACTCCGAATCACTGGGTAGGTGCCAGCCCGTGGGGCAAACGTTTTTTGCGGTTTGCCAGTCGTACAGGTAACCATACTTGTTCACGTTGCTGCTGTTATTATCGTAAGCCCAATAATTACCACTACGGGGTTTGTAGGCTAAATTTTCAGCCATCCAAATTTGATTTCCAATTTTAACCATTTTATAGGTCTTGTTATCGCGCGGGTCTTGAAAAGTTGCGAACCTTGATGCCTTAACCCTAAAAACGATGCTATTGCCCATTAGCATCCCCCGTTCGCTTAAAACGTCCCACACAATTCTTTTGTTTGAGCCCGGCTTAACATCTAATCCTACGTCTCCCGTTACTTTGGTCAATGGACCTGAGAAATTCTTGCCACCATCTTCACTTATTAAAACCGAAACAATCACATTTTCCCTGCTATCTAAATTATAGCTAATGGTGATTTTGTTATTTTCCAAAGAGGTTTGGACATTGGTAATGGATTGTGAGTAGATTGCGTTTGCAAAACCAATATGGATTAGAATGGTAAGTAAATATTTAGATTTCATCTTTGTTGTTTTTTCATATTTATTAAAAAAAAGGTTAGCATATCTATAATGGGGTTGCGGCTTATTTTAGCCTAACAAACTTCCATTTTTCCTGCATCTCAGGCGAAGCGTTAACCTGTGGGGTTTGCGGCTTGTTGTTAATGAGAATGGATTGCTGGGTTACGCTGTTAATAATATGGTTTGAAAGCGTTTGCAGATCAACGTTGCCCTTTGTGTGCTGCAATTTTTGTAACAGGAAGTATGTGAACAGTCCGTGTTGCTTCTCCTTGTAGGGGAATGCGGTTTCATCGCCAGTTGCAGCTGAAATTACCACCATATTTCCCTTTAGCATTCCCTCGCGGGGCCGAACCCGTACTGCTCTTTGTCCTGATTCTGCTGCTAGCATTTTGTCGTCTCTGCTGGCACCACTAAAGCAGGCATCGAGGAAAAGGGTGATGCTTTGCGCAGGCTGTTCCGAGAGCCTGTCGTAAAGGTAATCGAGTTTTATGGCGGTTTGATAATCGGACGAGAAACCATCGGTAGGCAGAAGGTATGCTGTGCGGTCTTTATCATCAGGCATGCCATGCCCTGCGTAGTAAAAGATAACTTTTGCCTCGCCCTTAAATGCCGCCATAACCTGAGTAAGCCAACCTATTTCCGAGCGCATCTCGCCAAAGGTAGCATCTTTAGAGAAGTGGATATTTTTTGATGGGATACCAAGGGTTTTCTCACAGTATTCTTTGAATGTGCTCCCATCGTTTATGGCAAATGGTACATTAGCCTCGCGGCGGTAGTTCTCGTTGGCAAAAATCAGCACAAAGGTTTTATCATTCGTTTGGGGGTTAACGGGAATATTTACTGATACGTCAGATTTTCCAACGGTGATGTCCTTCTTTTCAATCTTGGTCTGTCCGGTAAGCACAACATCCTGCTTGACCTCCACCTCAATGGGTTTGAAATTGTAGCTGATATTGCTTGTGGAGTAAACCATGGATTGCTTGCTGTCGCAGGAAAAGCGTTTGCCAGCTGGGTTCACAATATCAAGTTTGGCAAGGACTAGCTTATCATTAAGTACATAGTAATCTGAGTTTTGAAACTTCATTTTGTTCCAATTATCCTTGAATGCTGGCGCATCTGCTAGGGGTACTTTTACTGCAAAATCCCCTACCACGCTTGATTGTATTAGGAACGTTTGATTGTCGGCATCGTACCTTCCAAGTTCAATGGTATTCCAATCAATGTTACTGCTGTAAAGTTTTTTTAGCTCATCCAGCGCCTTTGTCGTTAGTTCCTGTACCTTAGCGTTTCGAGCTTGCTCGTTTACCCTGTTCTGGTATGCAGAGCTTGTTTCAAACTCTCCCTTCTGCTGCCATTCAGCAATTTTTGCTTCAACATATCCCTTTACAAAAGTTGTTACCGACACTTCACCAATTATTGTAAAAGAGCTGGCAGGGCTATCCCCAAAGAATTCATCGGTTTGGGCCGCTGCTTGCTGGCTATAAAAGATGAAAAGCAAAACTAATGATGATATTATTCGTGTTTTCATAGCTATTGGCTTTAGGTTTCCGATTTCAAGACTATAAAACTAAAAAAAATATGAATTAATTTTAACCCAATAAAAAGGTTTTTTGGCGTTGGAAAAATGAAGCCTCTTTTAGCAGCGAAGCGTTTGCCTATGTGTTGGGGCTGCTAAATGTGGCTGAATGGGGGAGGGGAATTTAAAAATTTCATTAATGTGTGTCGGGCAATTAAAATTGTAAATCTTTATGTTATTCTTTTTACTTCCTAATAGTTAAATTATTCTTTTGAATTAGGCATGTAAGTAATAGCCGAAAAGTTAGTACATTCGGGAGACTAAAAATTACTACTATGGAGAAGAAGTTTGAGAGCCTCACGATTTTTGAGTTTCAGCGAAGGTTTCCAGATGACAACGCTTGCATGGCCTACCTTGCCGACAAAAAGTGGGAAGAGGGCTATGCTTGCCCTAAATGCGGCAACACCAAGTACTGTAAGGGCGCCAAGGAGCATAGCAGGCAGTGCACCAAGTGTAACCACATTTGCACCC